>Ga0310786_10003159_pt1 | contig 24258 bp, 11 predicted proteins | sample AusTroGonzalo_MG_FD_203881 | JGI IMG/M metagenome (GOLD analysis project Ga0310786, IMG submission 203881) | Bovine rumen microbial communities from tropical cattle in Woodstock, Queensland, Australia - Gonzalo_03 (v2) (version 2) | ecosystem: Host-associated > Mammals > Digestive system >...
ACGGTCTTCGTACAATGCCTGCACATACTTGAGATCAAAGTGATTCCACTCATCGTGCGAGGCATCCATGGAGAATTCCATCTTCTGCCCAGTCGGAGACTGCACCTGTACAAAGGCATTCCAGGCACCATAAGCACCGGGAACCTGGAAATAGTTCCTGTACTTTTTGCCCGGGTAAACAGAATCCTTTCCATTCACAAAAACTTCATTGGTTTTATTCTTCTCGGTAGCGACAGAATGAAATCCAAATTCGACACCGACAGATCCGCCGACAGTCCATACAGAATCAGCCGACACATCGTCAACCGCCGCCAAAGCCATAGCGGGAATCGCAAGGACAGAAGCAAGAGCTAATCTACGAATACTCATTTTTTAACCCCATAGACCTTGGACGTCTTGACAACATAGCCACTCTTGTGAACAACTTCGATAACAAAACGAGTCTTTTGACCACGCTTCAATTCAACCGGAATCTGGTAATCCAGGTTCTGGATTTGGGAGAGACGTTCCTGCAAAATGACCTTGCCATTCTGGCGAACCGTCACTTTATTCAAGAAGCTCGGATCGTTTTCGGGCACACGGATCTGGAACTGCAAAGTCTCCAAGATCCAATCTCCGGCGTCAGGATCGCTCGGAGGCGCAGGCGGAACCTGGAGAGGAACATACTTGTCGCCAAAGACTTTCACAGAGAACGACTTCAACGGATAGCAGCCCAACGTCTTCTTGACGCTATTGCGTCCAACCGCATTTTCGACAACGAACTCGTAATCGTGAACGCCACTCTGCAATTTAAAGCGCTTCGGCATATTGCGCTTGACGTTCACCTCAGAAATGGTCGTCCCATCCATCATCGCAGATAAACGTACTTCGGAGCCCTTCTGCACGTTGGAAACAGCAACATTAGCCACACAACGCAAAGAATCGTAAGAAGAATACTTGATCTGCGGGACAGTCAGATTCGCCTCCTTTTCTTGTTCCGAATCCTTCTGCAAGGAAGCTGACAGCGCCTGTAAAGAATCCTGATAGGCCTTGTCCGCCGCCTGGGCTGCAGCAGCCAATTCTTCCAAAGACTTTGTCGTATCCGCAATGATCGTCATCAAAATTCTTGCAAAGACCATATCGCCCGAAGACTTCAACTTGAGAACGACAAACTGCTTTCGTCCGATAACGGTTTCGCCATCATTCACAAAAAGGGAATCCCCCGTCACCGTATCGCTAACAGCCAGCTTTCCGTTTTTCAATCCGGCAAACATCGTTGCATTGCCGTCACCGCCAATAACACCTTCTGTTCCGCGAATCGATGCGGCTGCGGTACCGGTCCTGAAGCTAGCCTTATGCCCTTCGTTCTTGGCAGCCTTAAAGCCCATAAAGCCATTCTTGATACTGGTCTTGATGGAATAGGAACCCTTGTTATTTTCATCGGGAGTGATCCATTCATCGACCTTGACAAGCGAGTTTTCATCGATCGACAAAATGTTTCCGGAGCCCTTCAGTTCCAATCGAACGGAACCACCCTTTCCGGTCTTAAAACAGTGATTAGTCCTAAAGGTATTGTCCTGCTCCGCAGGTGCCCACTGGATGCCATCGCAACCTGCGGCCCCCTCAGCCGCAACCCCCATATCTGCATTATAAGGATCTCGAACTTTACCGACCTTTGGAGCGGCATAAATAGCCGAAGGAACAAAAATAGCCACCAAAAAGCACCATAAAGACAGATGTCTAAACATAAGGCCTCTCTATAAAATACCTTACGATAAATTTACTTTTTTTTGTCAAATTTTGAGAGACGATAAAAAAAAACGTGAAGACAAACACATTTCTCTAGCCACCGGCGAGCTTTACGGTATATCCCTTCTTTTCGAGTTCGGCTTTCAGCACATTGCGCTTGTCCCCCTGGATCTCGATATTGAAATCCTTGACGGAGCCACCCACCCCGCACTTCTGCTTTAACACACGGGCCAAGTCCTTGAGTTCATCTTCGTCCAGCGGCACTCCCGAAACGACGCTAGCCATTTTGCCGCCTCCGAGACGTTTTAGCGTGATACGGACAACGCCATCGCCCTGCGGGCGCACGGCCTTCGGCTTTTCTTCTTTAATACGACCAACACCACTTGCAAATACCAATGTAGAACGTTCTTCGATACCCATGTAAAACCTCTTTTTATATGCAATAATAGAATTTTAGCGGAAGAAGCATACAAAAAATCCCGGGCGATCGGTTCGCTCGGGATTATAGAATCTAACGGTTTCGATTACTTCTTGGAAGACTTGCTAGAGGATTTGCTAGAAGACTTCTTGGAGGACTTCGAGGAAGACTTTTCGTTTCCGCGAAGCACCGGACGTCTGTAACCGAAGCGCTTCAGCATTTCGTCGCTAGACTTGATCACGTCACCGTACTTAGTCTTGCCATCCAATGGCGGAACCGTGCAACGGAGCTTAGAACGGATATCGACCTTCGTCTTCACGATGAACGGACCCGTACCGTAGAGACGGCCACGAGAATCCCTCAGTTCGCCATTTTCGTCAAGCTTCATTTCGAAGAAGAACTTCACGAGACCGGCCTTGTCAACGTAATCAGGATCATCGACGTCGTAATCGAAATGGTACGTGTCAATGAACTGACCTGCGGTCGTGTAGAACCAGAGCGACACACGAGCCTTGGAGGCATAGAGCGTCATCTTGCTGTAGTCCTTAACCTTGTTCAGCTCTTCCTTGAATTCGTCAGAGCAAAGGCTGTCGACGTAGTCCTTGACGTTCATCTTCTTACTGTTCTCGGCATCAACACCATCCAGCGGGATCATATCGCCGTTGATAATGATATCGTCCAAGGTAGAAAGACCACCCACCGGGCTTACGAGAGGCACCTTCATATCGACCTTGATCGTCGGGCCAAGGTGGCCTTCAAGTCCCGGATACGGTTCTTCACCAGAACCCTTCTTGGACTTGCTTGCATTACCCTTCACCACTTCCTTTTCGGTCTGGGTCGTCGGATTCAAGACAGACACTGCATAAGTCTGGTCCTTCTCAGGCGGATTTTCTGCATAGTACTTTTCAACAGAATCCCTAGAAACGATAACCATCGGCTTTTCGAGGTTGATATCGACATCCTTGGCCTTCTTCAACATCACGTTGACTTCGGCAACCGTTTCGTTACCAGCCTTGTCGCGGTAGATACGTTTGATGGTCGTCACACCCTTGTTGAGGCTCTGGAAGTTCAACGTATCCTGCTTGACGCAGTTATCCTTGTCACCATCGATGGCAATGCACCAGTCGACATCGATAAAGTTAGCGTAGACCACGTCACCATCGCTCGGCGAGTTGATGATCACGAGCGGAGCAAGCTTGTCAAGCACCATGAACACGGACTTTTCGGCAGTGTTGCCATACTTGTTCGTGTAGGTGTAGGTCACGAGGTAACCTCTGTCGCCTTCTTCGTTAGCAACAATCTTGCCCTTTTCGTCGATGACGTAAGAGACCGTAGCCTTGTTGCCCTGAACACCCTTGGAGTCGTAAGTGACCGTGAAGGCACCAACACCCGTCTTGAGGTCCATTTCATCCGGGTCCTTGTTCACCTTGGACGTCGGATCCTTGGTACCAGTGCTGCTCGGGACATCGACAATCAAGTTGCCTTCGGAATCGCCGTACAGGATCTTACCAGTTTCGGCATCAGCCTTGTAAGAGACAACCACTTCCTTGCCGCTGACTTCGACAACGGTAGAAACTTCGATGACTTCGACCATCGACTTCTTGCCATCTTCGTCGAAGACCGGAACCTTGATGATTTCGCCCTTGTCGTTGACTTCGTAAGAAATCGTGACCTTGGTTCCGTTCACAGTTTCGGTATAAGAAACCTTCTTCTTGTTGCCGTTAATCGGAGTTTCCGAGACACCGCCCTTCGGATTCTTGTCGAGAGACGGCTGAGACTTGGAGACATCCACGAGGGTCGTCACAGTCTTCTTCGAGACCGCGATGGTATCGAGAATCACTTCGACCGTGAAGGTTTCCTTATATCCAGAAACGGTATCCTTGACAACGACATCGACATCCTTGGACTTCTTGTTCACGTAGATCGAGGAGTCCTTCTTATCGACACTTTCAACGACCGTATAGATGTTGTCGGCTTCAACCTTCGTCTTGGTGGCGCTGACTTCGACAATCGGAGCTGCCGTACTGAAGTAGACGATTACAGTATCAGCACCTTCAACATCCTTAGTCGGATCCTTATACTTCTTGATAATGACGTTCTTGCCTTCCTTCAAGGTCTCGACACTGGACTTGGTCTTGCCATCCTGCTTCCATTCCACAGTAATCTGTTCCTGATTCGTGAAGATGTCCTTTTCGGGATTCGGATAGATGGAATCGCCAGCTTCAACGAGCGTGATCTTGACTTCGGACTTTTCGACAACGTTGCCCACGTTAATCGTGATAGCAGCGGTATCCGCATAAGTTCCGTCCGTCACACGAACGTTAATGGTGTAGGACTTTTCGCTTTCGTAGTCGAGTTCGCCCTTCAATTCAATGTCACCGTTCGGCAAGATTTCAAACATGTCGTTCGGTTCAACAGCCGTGAACGTCAGTTCGCTGAACTTCTTGTTCTTCGTATCCGGATCAGAGGCTTCGACCGGGCCCTTCTTGGTGCCAATCGGCGAATCTTCCGGGAACGTGAACTGCTGCGGCTTAATCGTCGGAGGTTCGTTCAGGTCATTCACCTTAATGAGAACTTCAGCTTCAGAAACAAGGCCATCAGGATCCTTCACGCTGACCACAATGGTAAATTCCTGCATCTTTTCGTAATCGATCTTTTTATCACCGCTAACGGTAATCTTGCCATCCTTAGAAACAGTCACATAGTCGCTAGGTTCAGCAAGGGCAAAGAGAAGATCGGTATCGCCATCCTGGTCAACGGCTTCGAGCTGTCCAACGAACGTACCCTCTTCGGAGTTTTCGTCGACATCGAATTCCGTGGTCGTGATTTGCGGAATTTCCGGAGCATTCTTGAGCGTAATCGTAATACGAGTCGAAGTCTTCAGTTCGGAATATTTCTTGGAATCCTTATCAGCGAGCTGAATATCCAATTCGAACGTACGACGGGTTTCGGTTTCATAGTCAAAATTACGCTTGGCCTTGATCTTGCCATCTTCAGTAATCGTAAACAGGTCCGTATCACCACCAGTTGCGCTAAACACATTCTGGGTAAAGGCCTTAGACGTATCAATATCTTCGGAATAGAGCTTACCGAGGACGTAATCCTTGCCCTTGTTTTCATAGAACGAGAAGGCCAGGCTACCCGAAATAATCGGCATTTCGTTCACGTCGACAATCGTAATGGTCTTTGCCACTTCGGTCATGCGTTCGTCGCCGTCAATCACGCCCACCTTGATCGAGTGTTCATGAGCAAGAGTTTCGTAATTCATCTTCGAAGTATTCTTGACAGAGAGGCAAAGCTTGTACTTCGATCCATCCTTCTTGACCGTGGCATCAAACAGGCGATCAGCATCCGTACCGCCAACATCGACGACATAGCCGGCAAGAGTCTCCACCTGGCCAAGATCTTCGTCCGTGACTTCGTAGCACGCAATCGTTGCATCCTTGATCGGATGTTCTGCGGTATTTTCAGCCACCTCATAGCTCTTCTTGTCATCGTAAATCACCGGATCATCAGGCCTGTCATTGACCGTAATGAACACCTTGGCTGTAGCACTAAGGTCTTCAAAGCCCCTGGAAGAACCATTATCCGTCACAGTAACTAGGAGTTCATAAGTTTCCTGATCTTCGTGATTCAATTTTTCTGTGGTACTGATTCTGCCCGTAGAGCTAATCGTAAACTTCTTGCTATCACCAGAACCAGCCTTGAGATCTTCAATCTTAAAGGTCAATTCGCTCCAAGTGTCCTGATCGCTTGCAAAGACAGCACCAACGACTTCACCAGCAGGCTTGTTTTCATCCACTTCGAACGGGTATGTAGCCATATCGAAGACCGGTGCATCGTTCACGTCTCTAACATGGATTGTCACATCAACTTCATCCGTAAGCGTAGGATCCTTACCATCCGTAGCAACAACGCGAACAACGTACTTTTTCTGCGTTTCATAATCCAGAACATTGTCCTTGGCCACAGAGATAAAGCCATTGGCATCAATACTAAATGCCTTGTAATCGTTCGGAGCGCCATCAGCCGCTACAAGCGTGTAGGTCGGAGCTGCACAAGTATGCCTGTTGCTGCAGTCATCATCGTTAGCAATGATAGCCTGCTTTGTACCATCATCAAGCGTAGCCACCGTACCCTTCGGCGTATTTTCATCGACATACAAGTCCGGAACCGTCGGGAACACAGGACCTTCATCTACGTTATTGACGGTAACCGTAACAAGAGTCGAAATCGTGAATTCCTTGTCAGTTGCGACAACCTTGAACTTGTACTCACTCTTATCTTCAAAATTGAGCTTGGAATTGTTCACGACATAGAGTTCACCCGTCTTCTGGTCGATATCGAACAGAGCGGCATCGTCATCGCTAGCATCAAGCGAGAAGTAAAGCGTACCGTAATTTACGTTGTAGATATCCGGGTCAGAAGCTTCAACTGTACCCAGCAAGGTTTCCGTCTTAACATTTTCGTCGACCTTAAACTTATAGGGTTCACCAACAAATTCAGGTTCTTCGTTTTCATCGATAACGCGAATCTTTGTATCCTGAGAAACCTCGTTACCGCCCTTATCCTTGACAGTCAAAGTCACATCAAAAATGGCATCCTTTTCCGTAGCCCTGTAAAGAGCTTCGTAGTTCAAGCCAGACTTGACAACAAACTGGAACTGCGTTTCATGGTTGCCATCCGTGCCCTTCACAATGACAACATTGAACAGGTCTTCGGCACAGGTCTTACCGGCCGTGCAAGTACCATTATCCTTGATAGAAATCTTCAATGCCGGATTTGCATCTGTGGTCTTGCTGACATCAGCACCATCTTCGTCATAGACAACGATCTTGTCGCCAAACTTTGTACCAACAGCTGTATTTTCCTTGACTTCGTAAAGATCAGCCAAGACCCTGAATTCAGAAGCTTCGTTAACATCCCTGACCGTAATAGTGACGTTAGCAATAGCCGACAGCGGAGTCTTGTTCTTATCCGAATCAACCACCTTCACCTGGAACGTATATACGCTCTTTTCAATAAAACGGAGCCTTTCGTTCTTCTTGAGCTTGATCCTACCCGTATTCTGTTCAATTTCGAACGGCAAGCCTGCGGAATTCACAATCGAATACTGGAGCGTATTGAACCCGCAAGAATGAGATCCAGCCTTGCAAGAAGCATACTTATCAGGATCCGTAGCCTTGACAGTCCCCACCAAAGTACCACCAGCAATGTTCTCGTCCACTTCAACAGACAAGTCTTCTGCCGTGGGAGCTTCGTTCACGTCAATAACTTCGATATTTCTGGTAATGCTAAGTGTTGTAGTTCCGTCATAAATATTTTCGGCAGTCAATACGACAGAAAGAACCGTTTTATTCTTTGCATACAGAGCTTCGAAGTCCAGCTTGGTCGGATCCTTGACCTTAACAGAACCCTTTCCTTCGTTTGCAATTTCGAAAATACCCTCAGCGACGCCACTTGCGGACTGGTCTATCTCAAATGAAAGTTTACCCTTGCATTTAACATCGACATCGGCACCATTAACCTTGCCGTCACCATTAAGGTCGCCGTCAACATCATCCTTATAACCGCACAAGGTCTTGAAATCATCCAGACTCGTTCCAGAAAGATCTTCAGCCGAGACCATATCCAGAACCTTGAAGCCCTTGCCTTCGTTCTCGTTGACCTTACCAGTACCTTCGATAACCAGATTAATGGGTGGTTCTTCAATATCCAAGACCTTTACAGTCACCTCGACATCCTTAGAATTCACGCCATCAGAAACGGTGACCTTGAACGTATAAGAGATCTTAGGAGCATCTCCATCCGCTTCGAATTCGGCATCCATGGACGTAGTAATGCTACCGTCATCCGGATCCACGACAAAGCTCTTGGCATCAGATGCATAAGAACCCGTATTCTTCGTGGACATCGAATAAGTCAAGGTGCTAAAGCTCTTGTTGTACTTATCCTGATCTTCACCCTTAACCTTGCCATAGTCCGCTTCGGCGCAATATTCATCGTACGACTTGGTGCAGACGTGTGAATAACCCGGAGAATGTTCCTGGATATAGAACGTTCCGCCCGTAGCCGTGAACGGTTCGTTGACATCGATTACCGTAATCTTAGTTGCAACATCTACAGAATTCGGGCCCTTATCCGTAATCGTGATGGTCACCGGATAAGAGGCATTCTTGGAACTGGACTTGTAAAGAGCTTCGTAGTCCAGCAAAGCTTCATTCTTTACCTTGATTTCAACAGTTCTCTTATTGCTAGAATTTGCAGTTTCTTCGACATAGAAGATGTCTGCCAAAGTCTTGCCCTTCAATGTTCCAGAAGCAGCTGCGGCACCCGTCAAAGCACCCGTCAGCTTATAAGTCAACTTATCACCAGCATCTTTATCCGTAACGTAGAACGTACCGAAAGACGTTCCTGTTGCAGTGTTTTCCTTAACCGTATATTCGGACTTTACGCCACTTGGCTCCGGATCTTCATTGACATCTTCGAGGTTAACCGTAATGGTAGCCGTAGCTGATGCACCAGACTTATCGGTCACGGAAACCTTGAAAGACCAGCTCTTCTTAGTTTCGTAATCCAGCACGCTTCCGTCAGAAACGATGAGCGAACTCGTTCCATTCTTGAAAGCAAACGGAATGCCAGAATCCACAACCTTAAAGGTCAGGTTATCACCATCAGGATCCTTAGCAGAAACCGTACCAACAATCTTGTCACTAGTCCAATCTACGATAACACCCGAAGAGGTCTTGTTCTTTTCCGGAAGATCGAAAGACTGATTACTAATGGTCGGAGCGTGGTTCTGGTTCTTGACATTGATGACAATGGTAAAGTTCTTGGACGTTTCAGGATTTCCGGTCAAGCCATAATTCTTTTCGGTCTTGGCATCATCCGAAACCTTTGCCGTAAGGGTATAGGAGGACTTTGTATAGTAGTTAAACGTTTGTGTGCCATTGACCTTGACTTCACCCGAAGAAGTCAACGTAAAGCACGAAGAACAATCCTTGTCCCCAGAAACCAAAGAGAATGTATAGGTATCAACATCCTGTTCGTTAGGAACATCTGTAACAGTGACGCTACCCAGCGATTCATTCTTGGACGGATTTTCACTCACTGTGAAAGTGTAGCTAGCATCAGTCGTCGGCTTGTCGTTGACCGGGATAACGTTAACGCTAGCCGTGTATTCATCAGACGTATTATCACCAGTACCAGAGCCAATAACCCTGAACTTGAACGTTGCATAGACTTCAGTTTTAGTCTTGCTGAAATCATTTGCCACAGGCTTGTAAGTCAGCTTGCCAAGGTTGGCAACCGTGATGACCTGATCCTTCTTCACCGCTGTGCCGTTCAAAAGCAAAGAACCCTTTGTCGGCAACGAAGTTATCTTAACAGATTCAAATGTTCTTGTAGAATGCTGGAAATTAAAGTCACCTTTTGCAAATGTGTATTCGGCATCTTCCTTGACAGACACCTTGAGGCTGCTGTTACCCTGAGGCAGCTTATCGACATCCTTGATATAGATGTTAAACGAACCGCACTCCATATCACCGATTTTTTTGGATTCATAGTTTTCGGTAGACGGAATGGCGCCCTGGAGGTCATAAATATAAAGCCAGAGTTTTTCGCCCGGTTGATTATTCTTAGGAGTTTCGATAAGACCATCAATCAAAGGCTTGATATTAATTTTTTGCTTGGATTCCTTGCTTCCGGCAGGAATCGTAATCTTGATACGATCATCTACACCGCATATCGGGAACGGATGATCCGTTGCAGCAGCACCGACATCGGATTTGGACGCATATTGTCCCGTAACAGCAGAAGAATTGAAATCAAAGCAGTATTCAAAGGTGACATCTTTTTCACCAACGTCATCCAAACTGACACCGATGGTCGTCCATTCGTTATTTTCAGGGAAAGTTGCAGCCGTTGTATTCAGAGTAAGCGTCGGCGTTTTCTTGAACGGAATGAACTCAAAGTTTTCGCCGTTAACATCACTTCCAATAGTGAGTTTTTTCGCGAGCAACTGACCGGCAAAGGACATGTTACTCATGATCGAAATTTCACCAGCACTGACAATGGTACCCACAATCGGAGAATTGTCAATATTGCTGAAGTCGATATCACCGGCAGAATAAATCAGCAAGTTTCCTTGGTAATCACCACCGCAAGTGTACTGTTTGGAGTTACAACGTGGATTGTTTTCTCCTGCGTATTGGACAAGAATATGGGGGTGGTCACTTAAGTTAAGGTTCTTTACAAAAAGGCGCGTAGAATGGGCACCTTCGTCCATCACAACCTTCAAGACACTGGATGAACCAAAGTCAATGTGATCAATAAAGACATCATAAGAGCCATTTTGAGGTACATGAATTTCTTTTATGGCTCGATCAGCAATTTTAAAACCAGACTGATAGGTAGCGCTTTTTACAGTAGGCACGCTCAAAGAACTGTATAACGGAACATCAGCACAAGACCCTGAGGTCGTGGTTCCTTGGCATTCAGGCGCTCCACTTGAGTTTTGACCGCTGGTAAAGCCATCCCTATGACGGATAGGCCCCGTTGTAAAATTCATCTTATCATCAGGACGGATTCGACCACCAACAACAATGGCACCAGCCACAACGCCGTTGTTACCCGTAGAATACAGGTCACCACCAGCAGAGGTACCTACCCATCCTTTTTCGCGTGGGAAATTATCCTGGTTTGCAAAGGATATGCCAGTCTGTCCCCACAGTTTGTAGTGAAGCAAGTATTCCCAGTTATCATCATCAGTTTTTTCGTCACCGAAAGTCATCGGATAAAGACCGGTAGTTGCGGCCATCGACGAAACCACGCCCATCAAGACTAGGGCAGCCGCTTTCAAGCTAAACTTGCTAAAACGCATACTTTTTTATCGCTCCTTTTCCACGACAAATCCTCACTCTGACGACTTGCCACAGTTTTATCCAAAAGAACACCCGAACACTGTCTAGAAATATAGTAACGAGGTGCGCTAAAGCAAAATTAAATTTTGGAAATATTGTAAGAAAAGTGTAGCATTTCAAAGCTTTTCTGTAGCAAGCGTATTTTATAGGACTTTCTAGGACAAAAAAAAGCGCCCCCCGGAACAAAATCCGGGGAGACGCTTAGATTTCAATTTATCAACAGTTAACACTTTACTTGTCAACAGGACGGCGATAACCGAACGGCTTGAGGAGGTCGTCGCTCGACTTGATGACGGCGTTCTTCTTGAGGTCGGCACGGTCTTCACCGATCGGCGGGAGCGTGCAACGCAACTTCGAAGACATCTTGACTTCGGTCTTGAAGAGGTAGGCGCCCGTACCGTAGAGGCGTCCATCCTTCGTTCTCACGTCACCGTTTTCGTCCGGTTTGAGTTCAAAGTCAAACTTCAAGAGGCCAGCTTCGTTCACATAATCCGGATCGTCAAGATCATACGTGAAGCTGTGGTGATCCGTAAAGACGCCCGTGTTCGAATACACCCAGACATTCACCTTGATCTTTGTCCAGTAGAGGTTCGCGCGGCTATAGTCCGAAGTCAGGGACTTCTTGAACTCATCCGTGCAATACTTATCCACGTATTCGCTCACTGTAATCTTTTCACTATTAGCGGCATCGACGCCTTCCAAGGCCACCAAACCGCCAGCGCTTACGATATCATCCAGCGTAGCCAGTCCACCGAGTGCATTCACCACAGGCACGCGAGCTTCGACCTCGAGTGTCGGTCCGAGGTGACCGCCTTCGTATCCCGGATACGGTTCTTCGCCAGAACCTTCCTTGGCCTTGCCCTTGATACCCACAATCGCTTCAGATTCGGCGTTCTTGCTGTAGTTGAAGAACGTCACAGAGTATGTCTGGTCCTTGTTAGGCTTGTTGCCCTTGTAGTACTTTTCAACAGAATCGCGGTCGATCTTGGTCACCGGCTTTTCGACATCGATGTTGATGTTCTTCACGTTCTTGACCATGACATTCACAGAATCGCGGGCTTCGTTACCAGCCTTGTCGCGGAACACACGGACAATCGTCTGCACACCGTTTTCAAGGCCCTGGATTCTCAGCGTATCCTGTTCGACGCCGTTGACAGTCCACTTGACGACAGCAAAGCTGGACGTAAGCACCTGGTCTTCGGACGGGGATTCGATCTTTACAACAGGAGCCTTCTGGTCAAGCACAACGAAAACATCCTTTCTCGAAGAGTTGCCGTACTTGTTCACGTAGGTATAACCGACATTGTAGCCGATGTTGCCTTCCTTGTTCTTGGCGATCTTGCCCTTTTCGTCGAGGTAGTAAGAGACATCGACCGGATTGCCGTTCTTGTCGACATACTGGTAAGAGACCTTATAGGCACCCGTCACTTCTTCGCCGTCAGCAGAGAGGACGGATTCGCTATCGTACAATCCGGTATTGAGCGTCACGCGTTCACCCGTTTCGGCATCGGCATAGTACGAGATGGTCACTTCCTTACCGTTAATCGTCGTCTTGTAAGAGACTTCGATGACGGCGATATCCTTCGTCTTGCCCGACGAGGTAATCACGGAACGCTTGACATCCTTACCCTTCTTGTCCGTATAGTACGAAACAGTAACTTCGATACCATTGACAGTCTCGGTATAAGAATACTTGATGTAGTCTCCGTTTTCAGGAGTGGACGTGACTTCAGAAGCAGGTTCCTTCTTGCGAGCGACCTCAGCATCGGCAACCTTCGTCAAGTTCTTGAATTCCTTCGACGGAATAGAGACCGTATCCAGATCCAGCTTGACCGTAAACGACTTGGACACATTTGCAGCCGTATCCTTGATCGACACCTTGATATCGTTCTTGGTATCGTTCACATAGATAGCGGTATCGTTCTTGGTAGCCTTTTCGACGACCGTATAAATGTTGTCGGCTTCGACATCATCGCCATTGGCAGAAACCGTCACAATCGGAGCAGCCGTGCTATAGCAGATGATAACCGTATCGGCACCGGCAGCGTTCTTGGACGGATCCTTATACTTCTTGATGACAGTATTGCAGCCTTCCTTGAGCGAGTCCGTGCTGGACTTGGTCTTATCGTCCTGCTTCCATTCGATATCCACTGTCGGAACATTCACCCAGACAGAGTCCGGACGGATGTAGATGGACTGCGGCGTTTCGACGCGGGTAATTTCGACGACGGACTGTTCAAAGACATCCACCACCTTGACCACCACGGTCTTTTCCGAAGTCAGCTTGCTGTCGTTCTTGTCGCTAACACGAACCTTGATCGTATAGAGCGAATCAGATTCGTAGTCCACCGACTGCAACAGCACGACATCACCATTCGGATCAACCCTGAAGTATTCATTATCGTCGGTATTTTCGTAAACGTTGTTGCGGAAGTCGGCATTCTTGGTATCCGGATCATCCTTGTCCGTCTTTACGGTACTGAACGGCTTGTTCACCACCTGGTCTTCGTTCACATAGATGGTATCCACCTTGACAGACGGGGCTTCGTTCACGTCAATCACGTTAATGGTGATAGTCGTGTCAGAATATCCGTCATGTTCATCCCTGACGCGGATTCTGATGGAATAGGATTCCGTCTTTTCGTAATCCAGAGCCGAAGCCACAGAAATGACGCCCGTCTTGGGATCCACTTTGAATTCCTTAGTCGAGCTGACTTCCTTTGTACCATCGAGAACGTGGAACGTGAACACGATATCCGGGCCGTCGATATCAGTCGCTTCAAGATTGTCCTTGAGTTCCGTACCGACAGGATCGCTTTCGGGAACCGTAAACACGATATCCGTCAGATACGGAGGTTCGTTCACGTTCGTAAGTTCAACCGTGATAGTTCCCGATGCCGTAAGATCCTTTTTGCCAGAAGCGTCGTAAACGATAATGGTAAGGTCATAAGTCTTGGCTTCGGTTTCGTAGTCAAACTTGCGGGTCGTCGTAAGGATACCCGTCATCGGATCAAGATAGAAGCCCAGGCCGTCGCATTCGAGACAGTCAAACCTGTTGTTGCGGAACTTGGAAGCCACATCGTAATCGTCAAATTCGAGCGTACCGATTTCGTAGCCCTTTTCGTTTTCCGGGAACTTGAGAGCCGTGGTCGGTTCAACAAAGATCGGCTTTTCGTTCAAGTCGTTCACGTTGATGATAACGTCGGCCGTTGCCGTCTGTACAACTTGATCCGCAGCTCCGGAAGCATCTGATGCAACCACCTTCATCTTGTAGGTACTCTTTGTTTCGTAGTCAAGGACTGCGCCCTCAGCAACAGAAATGACACCCGTGCTTGGGTCAATCACGAACGAGCCCGACTCATCAATCAAGCTGTAAGTAATCGTAGCGCCCACCTGCGAAGTCGAGGCGTAGATGGCTTCGTCCATATTGGCTTCGGTTCCGGCGACAGAGTTTTCGTCAATGTTGCCGTTATACGCAGCATGGTCAAACTTAGGACCATCATCGACATCGGTCACCGTGATGGTAATCGTCATGTCCTCATAAAGATCCGGATAAATCAAGTCGCCATTGCCATCCTTATTGGCATCACGGACACGGATCTTGAGTTCATACTGGTTCTTTAATTCGTAGTCGAGAACCTTGCCCGTCTTTACCTTGACAATACCGGTCGTCGTCACTTCGAACATATCCGTATCGCCGCCAATGGCAACCACTTCGTCATTCACAAACGTGACATCGGAGCTTTGCGTATCGTAATCGGCAAACTTGATCTTGTCGCTGGAATAAAGGGCGTTTTCGGCAATCTTGATTTCGGGGTTGGCAATGCCAGCATAATCGAAATACGGCTTTTCGTTGACATCCGTAATTTCAATAGCAAAGCGACCATCAACACAAAGGAGATAGCTAAAATCAGTTGCCGATGCATCGCAGAGTTCAACGTCGATATAATATTTAGGACCGTTCACAATCCAGTCTTCATAATCAAACGCATCTGCACCGGTCTTCATACTCACAACGCCAGTGTTCTGGTTGATTGTAAAATACTTCGAACCATTGCCACCGACGATTTCGAATACATAAGCGTCGCCTTCTTCATCCTTGGCGCCAATCTTTCCAGCTATTGCACCAGTTGCGTTTTCGGGAACGGCAAGCTGAACCTTGTCCGGATCGATAAACTTGGGCGGCTTGTTGTCGGAATCGAGCAACTTGACCAAAAGGCCACCATCGAACTTGTTTCCAGAGATGACGGCTCCGTTCAAGTTCGTAATCTTGAACAGCATATATTCGTCGCCTTCAATCTTGCCGTCTTCCTTGACCTTTATGTATGCAGGGACAGAAGTCTTGCGAGAGCCCTTGTTAATGACAACGTGTCCGGTTTCACCCTTGCTGCAGAGCGGCATCGGATGCGTCTTGTCATCCAAAGCCAAATCAGCCGGTTGAGCAAATTCACCGTCCGCCGTCTTGTACCTATTATACTTGCCACCCGTCGTATCGAGATCGATACCAAAGAAAGCAAAGCAGTAATCGAGAGAAACCTCGGTATGTGCCGTATCGGTCAGGTAGAAGCTCATATCGTACCAGACCTTATCATTTTCCTTAAACTTGTCTGCAACAAAGATGTCGGTCTTGACTTCGGGGGAATTGAACGGAACGTAGTGGAATTCACCATTGAATTCAGATTCGAACCAGAGGGTACCACCAGCAATCAACTGACCGGCAACACTGAGGTGGTCGTTGATTGTAAAATCACCCGTAGTAATGAAGGTTCCCTGATAATCGGATTCCCTATTGGCATTCATTGCAGGCCAATCAATGTTCGCATTCGTATAGAACATAAGATTACCAGCATAAGCGGTATCATGGACTACGGTTATTTCGTTTTCGTCAAAATTCCATCGATTGTTGTCAGAATCCCACGAGGCATCGCTACCGACGTAAGCCACCTGAATCTTGGTATCATTTGCAGAGCTTTGAATATTGATACCCTTTTGCGTAAAGATACGAGTCAAACGGCCAGTCGTCTTTTTATCAGCGTTCTGCTGACTGGACGGCATCAAGATATAAAGCTTCTTTCCGTAATTTCCGAAAAATTCAATATTCTCGACATACTTATCGAACCAAGTATGTTCGTTCTTGATATCATCTTCAGAAATGGGCGGAACGTGAATATACTGGACTTCGCCATAATCACTAGAGACCAAACTAACAGAGTTTTCCCAACTAATCCCAGATTCATCAAGTTCAGGTACGGTCAGCCCCACGTCCGGTCTCGGAACATCAGAAGGACATTTCACCTCACCTTGATCATCAGTAAAGACACCATCAAGCTTCACTGCAGACGGATCCGTAAGACCCTTGGCCCAGTTCGCATAGACCTTGCCTTCCTTTCGACGGTCGTCATCAAGAATTTCTCTGTGAGCATTTTCGATAAAACGATTTAAGGTGTTTATCCATTCATAATATTCCCAAACGGCTCCATCTTTGTTGGGCGCAGAAAAAACGATATCGTCTTCAAAGCAGATATTTCCATCATACCGGGAATTTTCGACTTTATAGTTATCAGGCAAGTAAAGTTTCTTGGCGTATATCGATCCTCCTATGAGAGTATCTTCCGTAGCCGCACCCTTTGCAAAAACAAGGTCTTTGCCCGAAACAATCGGACCACCAAGCGTATGCCCATAGTCATTGAAGACAACATCACCAACAGCCGTTCCAGTGTAGCCACTCGTCTCAGCAATTTTAAAATCATGCTTATTGAAAATAATAGTCTGAGTACCCCAGAGTTTGTACTTCATGAGGTCGGTCCAGAGCTTCTGCCCTTGTTCCTCGTCCGTCACTCCGGAGAACTTCAACGGATCCAGCTTGACAACAACACGTTCAACTTCAGGCTCATCTTCCTGAGCCATCACGGGCACTGATAAACCAAGCGCCACCATCACCGTTCCCAAAACGGTTCTTCTTGCAAATTTCCTTTTTTCCATAACAGACCCCAACAAAAAAGTCTTGCCAGTAAATCCTAAACACCTACTATTGAATATAGTATAAAATTTTTTACGGTAAAACATTCGTTACGAAGAAAGTACGAAAAAAACTGCCATTTTGACCACTATCCAGAACCCCCGGTTTAAGGGCGTGTATTATATCACACAAATTGTGTTCGGATAGTCCCTTGAAAAAACAAAATTTTCATTCTATATTTCAGGCTCCTAGGCCCTGCGCAATGATTATTTGCGGGCAAATCGCCAGGGCGAAAGCAGCAACGGACTTGCGAATCTTTATGTGCTCAGGTAGCCTAGGATTTTTTTTAAATGCCCCTCTCGGGGCTTTTTTATTTTTTGGCCATTAGCGAACCTCAGTTTACTAACCACTAACTACTGCCTACTACTATTATGATTCTTTGGACAATTCGACATACCAAGCCTTACAACCCGAAAGACGTTTGTTACGGAAGACTGGACTTTGACGTCTCCCCTACTTTTGAAGAAGAGTCCGACAAGGCGCTCAAAGCGCTTGTAGAATCAGGCGCAAAGCCAACTCGTTTGTTTTCAAGTCCGCTCATCCGCTGCACCAAGTTCGCCGACAAGGCCTCCAAGATGCTGGACCTGCACGTCGAAAAGGAACCCGCCATCATCGAACTCAATTTCGGAACGTGGGAAGGACAGAAGCTGACCGCCGTCCCCCGTTCGGAGATGCACGCCTGGACCAGCGACCTCCGCGGGTACAGGTTCCCTCAAGGCGAAAATTTTTATGACATCGACAAGCGCGTCGGAAATTTTTTGGACAAACTCTCTGATGACGGCGAATACCTCTGCATCACGCATGCAGGCGTCATTGCATCGCTCCAGCATTCACGCTGCGGTCTGCCCGACAATATCTTTGTCGAAGGAATGTTCAGCTACGCCATGGTGACAAAGTTTGAATTTGTACGCAACGAGAATGGAGCCTTCCAGGGGACGTTCACGAAGATTCATGACGGCATCCAGATGCCGCCACTGAATATGGAAAAAGCGTAGACAAGGGAAAGGTGATCCCGGCACAAGGCCGGGATGACAAGTGTGTATGGCGATCCCGCCCCGAAATAGGGTGACCGTGAAGGCAAGCGCGTAAGGCGATCCCGTCCCGGCACGAAGGCCGGGATGACAAGCCGGGATGACAATCAAGGAGTTAGAAGTCGAAGGTGGCGACGGCCTGGGCACCGCCATCAAAATTCGGAAGAAGCGCCAAGTGCAGAGGACTGTCAAAATCACTCAGGAGCGCATCGACCGCGGCATCCGCAATGGAGTATAGATAAATTAAGACTCCGCCCCAAATGTAGGTATTGCGGTTCTTTCGATAATACGTCACTCGTTCCGAGATCCTTTCGTATTCCTCGGAATTCGGGCTTTCCTTTTCAATCAAATGCTTGCGGTCGAGATAGTACCGAACCATATTCTGCGACGTAGAGACGCTCGCCGCAGCACCAAGAATACCCATATAGACAAGTCCGGCCTTACCAAAGTCACGGTTAAAGATTTGCCCGCCACCCGGCAACAAGCCCCAAAGCACAGCCGTTTTCATATCGCGGTACTCGGTGCTTCTGTGGTTATTGTTGAACCAAATGCCAAACGTATCGAACATTCCGTAAAGATGTATGCCGATAAGCCATGCCAATTCAGCCTTACGGACGTCTTCTTGTTCCATTTTCTTGTCGCTCTGCGCACGGACACGCTCCAAGAATTCAAGGCGCTTGGCGTGATAAGCTCCAATGCTATCGCGGGTTGGCGAATTTAGGATCTTTGACGTAAAATAGCGCACGGAATCCTGGAATGGACGGGCACGGTCCAAAAGCCTATCCCGCTGGAACGACCTGTTGAAAAAGATGTCGTAAATCAAGAGTCCTTCGATACCCGTCAAGAATCCACCACGAACATAGTGTTCCGTATAATACTGGCCACCACCGGGCAATAGGCTAAAAAGCATCGCGTGCAAAAGCGAATTGCGCTTTGTCGGGATGTCCCATTCGTTCACAGGGAGCGTATCAATAGCCACGATACCCGTCTTGCCCTTCACCAAAGGCGTCATGACAGGTTCGGAATCCTCCTCGGCAGGCTCATCCCGGCTTACATCGTCAGACGAGTCGTCTTCGGCCACAGACGATGCTTCGGCAGGCGCAACCACTGGAGCGTTCCCTTGCAGGGAATCAGCAACAGCAGGGGCAGGAGTCTCAGCAAACAAAGACACACAAAGCACCCAAAGAGCCATTATGAAGGATTTTTTTATCATTTTGAGGCGAATATAGAAAAAGAGTTTAGTCGTATAGCACCTGGAATCTAAAAGATATTTAATTTTGCGACACTTGATGGAGATTCCCGGTCGGAGCTGGGAATGACAAAGTAGGAGAGATAAATGTGTAAGGTGATCCCGTCCCGGAATAAAAGCAACCAAGGCGAACGCTGCGAAAATGCTTGCGTTTTCATAGCTGAGCCGAAGGGCTTTGTACTTGTACAAATCCGGGATGACAAAAAGGCCGGGATGACAATATAGGGTGGAAAAATTTTTTCAAGTTTTTATAAAAATGTCTTTTTTTGACACTTATAGTTTTTAACTTTATAGGCGTAATGATGAACGAAACAATCAATATCAAACTCGAAATTCACGAACTTGCCATGAAAATCAAGGAAGAACTGATCAAGCGCGGTGAAATGATGGCGACGGCGGAATCCTGCACGGGCGGGCTTATCGCATCGAGCATCGTCAACGAAGCGGGTTCTTCGGCCATTCTCATGGGCGGGATCGTCGCTTACCAGAACGAAGTCAAGCACGACTTGCTGGGAGTGAGCGAGGATGTTCTTGATAAATACGGTGCCGTCAGCGAACAAACGGTAAAGGCAATGGCTGAAGGCGCCCGTAAAAAGTTCAACTGCGAATGGGCGGTAGCCACTTCGGGAATTGCAGGCCCCACCGGTGCAGAACCGGGAAAACCTGTCGGTACCGTATGGATGTGTGTCGCCAATAGTTTGCAAAATGAAGCTTTTTGCGAAATTTTTTCAGGAAATCGAGAACAAATCCGTGAAAAAAGCGTGTATAAGATATTGAGCAAGCTTCTTTTTTTGCTGAATAGCCAAAAAAGCACTTGCACAAAAGTTCACTAATTAGTATATTAACAAAAAAACAAAATAAAACGGAGTCTATAATGGCTAAAAAAACAAACACACCGACAAGCAACCTTTCCAGCGAAAAGGCAAAAGCAGTTGAAGCAGCAATCGCCCAAATCGAAAAGAATTATGGTAAAGGTTCGATCATGGCTCTCGGACAGCAACCCGTCGAAGATATCCCCGTTATCCCGACTGGATGCATTCAGTTGGACATGGCTCTTGGCGTAGGCGGATTCCCCCGTGGCCGTATCATCGAAATCTACGGACCGGAATCTTCCGGTAAGACGACTCTTGCACTCCACGCCATTGCCGAAGCACAGAAGCTCGGCGGTGTGGCAGCCTTCATCGACGCAGAACACGCCTTTGACGCCGTCTACGCCCGCAAGCTCGGTGTCGACATCGAATCGCTCCTCGTTTCCCAGCCGGACACGGGTGAACAGGCTTTGGACATTGCCGAAACGCTCGTACGTTCTGGCGCCATCGACATCATCGTCGTGGACTCCGTCGCAGCCCTTGTTCCGCAGGCCGAAATCAACGGCGAAATGGGCGACAACCACGTGGGTCTCCAGGCACGCCTTATGTCCCAGGCCCTCCGCAAGCTCACCGGCATTCTCTCCAAGTCGAACACCTGCATGCTGTTCATCAACCAGCTCCGTATGAAGATCGGTGTGATGTTCGGCAACCCGGAAACGACCACCGGCGGTAACGCCCTCAAGTTCTACGCCACGCAGCGCATCGACATCCGCCGCATCGCCGCCATCAAGAACGGCGAAGAAGTGATCGGTAACCGCACCCGCGTGAAGATCGTGAAGAACAAGGTCGCCGCTCCGTTCACGCAGTGCGAATTCGACATTCTCTACGGCGTGGGCATTTCCCGCGAAGCTTCCATCCTCGACCTCGCCTGCGAACTGGACATCATCCAGAAGAGCGGTTCCTGGTTCAGTTACAACAACGAACGCATCGGTCAGGGTCGCGAAAACACCAGACTCTTCTTGAAGGATAACGCCGACCTCTGCAACGAAATCGAGCAGAAGATCCGCGAAAGCATGAAGGACGTGGAACTCTTCAAGCTGGGTGAAAACGAATCCGTCGACATCGGTGATGACGGCGAAGGCGAAAGCATCCAAGAAGACGCATAAATTTTCTTCCTGAAAAAAACAAACCCCGGTACTCCCTTTTTAGCCATTTAGGAAGTACTGGGGTTTTCTTTTATACTAAATTTACGCACAATTAGCATTTTTTGGCCAACGGGATGTAATAACATTTATTTATATTAATTGTATGATTAAAAGCGCAAAACTGATAATAACCGTCATCTGCATTGTAGCCATTCCCCTTATGGCTCAAACTGGCAAGAAAAAGACCTGCCCGCGCCTTTTAACAAATTCCTCCATGGTCATAAACATCGAAGGCAAGTTCGTCAACGAAGAAAAGAACCGGACGAGCGTTTCGATCGAATGGCGGCACCACAGCGAAGCTCTTGACACATTCTTTGTCACCCCTTACGAAAAGCCCAAATTCACATACATTACGGCCGGCCGCTACCGTTATATGGAAATCGGCAAAGAGAAATTGAAAAGACAGCTCGGCCTCCACCACCTCAGAGAAAGCATCGGCAATACACCTCTGAGGCTGGACGATCTGGAACTCCTTGCCAACGGCTATTTCAAGTGCCCGGATTCTTTGAGGCAAGACCAGAATCCAAATGTTCTCGTCACGGCAAACTCGATGACCTGGTGGAGCCTCGTCCTCGACTCCCTTGCCCTCCCCGAAAAGGCGGTCATGCACGGAGCCTTCAAAAAATCCCGCTACTTCACCATTTCTAAATGGCGTTCTTACGCAGGCGAAACCCTCCCCACTCTCGTGAATGTCGCAAGCGACAACTATGGAGGGATCATCTGGATTCGTTCGGCATACCCGGCTCAGGCTCTTGTGGTTGACCCGATCTTCAAGAAAAAGAAGCCCAAGATGTTATTGCCGGTGCCTAAATCATTTGGAAGAATCACTGTGGAGGGGGAACGAAAAATACCCCTTATACTCAAGCTGAATGAGGAGCTGCTGAGCAAATGATCCGTTGTAAAAACGTTTCTTGTCACGCCCCCACTTACCAACTTTGACGATAAAATTACGAAGGCCGTTCTGCCACGTAAAATGAGTTCCCAAAAGCGCCATTCTGTAGCTGAGCGATTCCTTCTTGACGCTGCCGCCACTGCGCAAAAGCCCCGTCTTGACGTACAGTCCATCGTAAACGATCGAGACTAGACTTGAAACCGGGAAACGGCCGTAGCTTTGCAGTTCTACGATGTAGTCGCGGCTAAAAACCGGAATGTTGCGTTCGTAATCGTAGCTTTTGCCATCGAAGTCCGTGCTGATATCAGAAAGCACATAGTGCGCCCCAAGGCCAATAACACTCCCACGCGGCAAGTTATAGCTGATATCAATGCTCATGTCAAAGAGCTGTGCGTAATCGAACTCGGCATTATCCGAACGCCAAATGTTGTCCAGGATGTAATCGGAATTCCAGGTTGCCGCGATACGGCCGCCGCCCTTCACGTCGGCGTTGACCATTTCGATATTAGACTTGAAGTAAAAGAAGCTTTCGTAGATAAAATTGAGTTCGATTTGCGGGTTTATCTTGAACGGACGGAGCCCAAGCCCTGCACGGAAGCCCCCATAGAACGGCGAAACTTCAAGCGAAGCATCCATCTTGAGATACGAAGATGCAATGCCAAGCGGCGAGCCATAATCAACTTGGTCCAATGGTTCAAGCCACGTGTATCGAAGTCCCATGACGCCTTGCGGCACCCACTGTCCCCAAACGACCGGGGTATTCACCATGCCGCCCCAAGAAAGGTTCGGTCCATAACGGAGACCCACCAAACTGGACTGGTCAAAGTTCATCGCAGCAAAGGACACCGAGCCCCAAATCGCCACATTAAGTAAAATAATTTTAAACAAAGCGACAATCTTGTTCATTTCGGTGTAAAATCTAAAAATTATTTAGCTACTCGCACAATAAATTCTTATTTTGTGGTCATCAAATACATAACTTCGGTTTACGAAGCCACAAGGAGATCCAATGAAATTTTCCCATCTGTGCATAATCACGCTTGGCGCGTTCATGCTGTTCGGATGTACGAATAACAAGTATTCGTCCCCGGTTCTCATTGAACGCGGTGTCGGCCAGAACGAATACGAACGCGAATACTTCATTTCGAAGGAAAGCATGGGCATCGACAAGCACCTGCAGAACACCTTCAAGCAGGGCTACGTTGAAGAAGGCATGACCACGGACATGGTCAACCTCCTCTGGGGACCTCCCGACCACGAAACGGCTGACGGCATGATTTGGGAATACTTCACCCGCGAAGGCAAGCTCATCACGCGTCTTTTCTGGAAGTACCCGGAACAGGCCCGTTTGAAAGGCTACGAAGGCGAAAAGATTCTCGACAAGATGGAAGGCGACCGCTACGGCGGCTCTCCGGCCCCGGCTTCCAGCCGTTCGAGCAACTACGATCACTAGTTTTTCCCGTATAGCCGACAAGCTAAACAAAACTGCACCCCTTGGTTTAACGCCGAGGGGCATTTTTTTATAAAAAGGTGGCCCCGGAACTGAGTCCGGGGTGACAGTAGTAAGAGGTTTTTCTACATTTACGCGCGTTAAATTTTAAACCTCTCAAGGAGTTAAATCATGCGTCAGTACATTATTGCTGGTAACTGGAAGATGAACAAGACCGTTAGCGAATCCGTTCAGCTCGCTAAGGACATCGTTGAAGCTGTCAAGGACGTGAAGAAGACCGAAGTGGTCATCGCTCCGACTTACCTCGCTGCTGCTAAGGTTGCAGACGTTATTAAGGGCACGAACGTGAAGCTCGCTATCCAGGACATCCACTGGAAGGACCAGGGCGCATATACGGGTAAGGTTTCCATTGACATGGTCAAGGAAATCGGTGCTGAATACGTGATCATCGGTCACTCCGAACAGCGTCAGTACTTCCACGAAACGGAAGAAACCGTGAACCTCAAGGTCAAGAAGACTCTCGAAGCTGGCCTCAA
>Ga0310786_10003161_pt1 | contig 24231 bp, 12 predicted proteins | sample AusTroGonzalo_MG_FD_203881 | JGI IMG/M metagenome (GOLD analysis project Ga0310786, IMG submission 203881) | Bovine rumen microbial communities from tropical cattle in Woodstock, Queensland, Australia - Gonzalo_03 (v2) (version 2) | ecosystem: Host-associated > Mammals > Digestive system >...
CAAAGCCCTGTGGCGACAGAGAGCCGGCAGCGGTGCTTGTAGTGTGACCACCGTGGGGCGATAATTTGGTGTCATAGGCAAGCTTGGCGATGAGCTCGGGCGTATCGAACACGCTACCCGGAAATTCCATAGGGCCTGCCACGGGGTCGTCGAACACGAACTTGCGACCTTTATCGGACTGGGCGTTATAGACGCACTTGATACGTGAACGGCCCTGGGCATCCTTGAAGGCAGGGTGGTTGAAGTCTATACCCATATCCATCACGCATACTGTCACGCCTTTGCCTGTGAAGGGGGAAGGCACCGTGGAGTTACTGCCGTTGATGAGGTTGACACCCGTCACCTCTCGAGACACGTCGGTCGTCAGATGTCCCTGATGGCCTACATCCATGCGGAGTATGCCGTCCATCTGGGCGATGGCCTCTACCTTGTCGAGCGGTACCTGCACGATGGCCTGCTGTCTGATGCGTCCCCTGATAGTCACGCCCTGTTCTCTCAGACGGGCGTAGGTGTCAGCAGCCTTTTCGTCGGCCACTTTGACGACGAGCGTCATCACGGGCTGCTGTGCGGGCGACAGTCTCTTCCCGTCCATCGCCATACGCTCAACCTTGTTTTTCTGCTCCGCCACGCGAATCATCGCGTCGGTGGTCATCACCCCTTGCGCCTCAACTCCTAGCACATACGCCAAAAGAATGGCCAATACGAATAATGTTTTTGCCTTCATTGCTTACAATTGTTTATTCTTTTCCTGTCGTGCCGTCGCTATATATATTTATTCTATCTTTCCTGCCAGTCGCATGCGGACGGCAGCGGATGTGGTGGGAGCAGTGATGTCGGCCGTGTTCACCTGCTGCTGTTTGCCATCGATGTTGAACTGCAGGGAGGCTCCGTCTGCACGTACGTTGATAGTGACATAGGAACCCATCACCAGCGGCAGGTTCACGTCGCCATGACCGCTGGGGAAGCCACAGAGCACGGGAATGTTATACGCTTTCAACTGCTCGTGAAGCATCGCCTCTACGCTCTCATAGGTAAACTCCTTGCCGCAGTCAGTAAACTCACCGAGGATGATGCCCTTGCAGCGATCAAGCACGCCGTTCATCTCAAGGATGCGCATCTGGCGGTCGATGTTGTGCATCGACTCCTCCACCTCCTCAACGAAGAGGATGAGGTCCTTACCCATTGTGGCATCGGCCTGTGTGCCGAGGTTAGGAGCGAAGGTGCAGAGGTTACCACCCACTAGTATGCCGCTTGCCTTGCCCGTGATGTTCTGCTTGTGGGCAGGCACTTCGTAGCGGGGCACTTTTCCTAACAACAGGTCGCGCATCAGCGTGCTGGTAGCGTCGGTGCCGCCCTTGGCCAGAAACGAGCTCATGGTGCCATGGATGCTCATCACGCCGGCACGTGTCAGCAGACCGTGCAGCGTCGAGATGTCGCTGAAGCCCACCAGCCATTTCGGCGAGGCCTTCAGCTCGGCCAATGTCAACTGGTCTATCAATTGTATGGTGCCGTAGCCACCACGGTTGCAGATAATGGCCTTGATATCGGGATCGCTGAGTGCCCAACGGATGTCGCTCACGCGCTCGGCCACGGTGCCGGCATACTGTCCGTCAGTCTTCTTGCCCACATTGGGCCCGATGACGGGTTCCAAGCCCCACGAGCGCAGCACGTCGGCTGTCTTCTCCACGTTCTCCATCGGCGTGAAGTACGACGGCGATATCAGCGCCACTTTATCGCCTGCCTTCAGATAGTCGGGCTTCGTGCAGTTCAGCACTACCGGCTCTTCGGGTGGCACTACAGGTATATCTTCGTTGTCGCACGCTGTCAGCGCACTCAGGCCGCAAACGAGGGCTGCGGCCATCACCCAAAGTCTTTCTATTTTCATCATTGTTTAGTCATCTTTCCTAAACCATAATTAATGTTCAACGCTGTCGGGCTGAGCTTTGTCGTTCCATCAGCCTTGTCTATAAGCGTAAACTTCACGATGGCCTGCTGATTCTCGAACGTTACCGATAAAGAAGCCATGATGTGGTTGTCGTCAAGTTATGCAACGTGAGCTGTAGCTGTGGCATAGTCGTATTTCTCGGCGATGTCAGCGATAGTACCTACCTGACCCGTATATAAACTCTTAGTATAATAAGGTACGCATCAGTCTTTTAAATGCTCGAAATGTTCGAAATACTGTATGGACAGTTGCCTGTACTTCTCTACAGTGGCAGCGCTGGAGGTATCGGCACGCATAATCTCATAGTAGTAATGAGACATCCCAGGCTCAACGCCCGACTTGGTGCGAATGACTGTATAGAGGCTGTCGCCTATGACTTCGCGCGTCTCTGTCTCGTTGTGTACTGCATAGAACATGCCGTAGGTCTTTACCTGAATCTCAGTCATCAGCTTATCGTACTGCAGGTTGACGATATCGCCCCAGTAGCCGTAGTCGCTGGTTTGGTGCTTATAGCGTCCGAAGAAGCTACGCTCTGTTGCTGTCGACACCAGATAGTCGATGACTGGTTTGATTTCTGTGCTGTCCCATCCGGCAACGATGGTGGTGCGTGCCAGGTCTTTCAGGTCGTAGGGCCAGCAGTTGTCGGTCTTGCACTTTCGTGTGGCACTTTCACGCGTCTTGTAGTTGATGTCGGTCACACAACCGTTGAATTTCTCGGCCACCTCTCTGGCAAAAGCATCGGTATGCGGACCGTATTTCTGTGCGTCGGCCAGTGCCGCTGTCATCTCTTGTTCAAACAGTTCCTCACTGGTTGGGTTGTCATAATTGCTCGAGCACGATGTCAGCAAACCCATGCCACCGAATACGATGGCAACTACCATCAGTCTGATGGTAACGAATAATGAATCATTATACTTTTTCATAATTTGCATGATTTAAATAATACTTTATTCAACAAACTTCGGAAGATAGATGCCACCCTGCCCCGTTGGTGCCACTGTGGCATCGAACTGGGTCCAGTTGATGGTAAAGATGCGATGCAGTTTGTCGCAATAGTACGACAGACTAACAGCAACACCAGCTTCGTTGCTACCAATGGTCAGCGGGAACTTCCACTGGTTGCCATTCTGTACTGCAATAGCCACGCCACGTACCTCATTGCCGATAGTAGCGCAGAGCAGGTCCTCCGTCGAGGCATACTTCACAAGCGTGTCTTGCAGCTGTACGTTAACACTCATGATCTGCTCGAACAGATTGTAATTGGGGGCTGTCCACGAAGGGCGCACATCCGTACCTGCTTCGATTTCTGTCGGTGCAGGTGGTGTCGGCGGTTGTGGCTCTGATGTCGAATCACTGTCCGAAGCGCAGCCCCACGCCAAGAAGGCGAGGGCTGCTAATGCTAATATACTCTTTTTCATTTTTATGATCACTTATCGTTTATCACTTTACATTTTTCACTTTTCACTTCACAACCACGGCCTTGCCGTTGTAGATGTACACACCGCTCTGTGTCGGCTTCTTGCCAATCAGGACGCCGGCCACGTTGTACCACTTGCCGTCGTGCGGCATCTGGTCAAGTGCCGTGAAGCTGATGGCGGTAGGACTGCTGGGCGTACCGAGCACCTTGTTGGGTGCGTAGCTGATGCGGCTGCCAGTCATGGCCACCGTCTCGTCGTCACGCTCAATCACGAAGGTCAGCGGCTCATTGTACTTGGCATCACTGCCGATGTTCAGATAGTAGTTCTGCTCATCGTCGGCAGTAGCCTCGGCCATACGTTCGGCACCACTGAATACTACCAGACGGTCGCCGACCTCAGTCTCAAAGCCCTCTACGGCAGCTACGATATTCATCGTCGTTGCAGTGCTAACCTGGCGTGGAGCCTGTGTCATATTGCTGCCACTGTAGCGGCTGTCTGTGAAATAGACGGGATAATCGAAGGTCACAGTGTTGTCATCCTGGCGCTTCAGCATGTAGCCCTTACCAGCTTCCATATACTGCAGCGTACCCTTCCAGATCAGTCCGTTAGCACCCATGCTGGCCACGGCAAAGGCGTCTTGCGACTTCAGTACATCGCCCTCACGAGCCTGTTCCTGATAGTCTGACATAGCCTGTGAGACGGGCAGGTTGATCGTTCTCGAATAGCCGATACGGTTCCAGTCCTTATGTACGGTGACTGGGCTATAGTCGAACTCGCCTTGCAGATAAATCCTCTTGTCGCTCATCGAGTAGATGCTGTACATCTGCGTACCCTTAATGGTGATGGGCTGGTCTTCATTGCTCCAACGGTAGCCATGAGCGGCGTTCTTGTCTTCAATGCAGGTGTATTGCTGCACGTTAGTGCCGTCTATGGTCGTTATCATATCGCCGGCCTCCCATGTCGTCATGTCGTTCAGGAACTGACCGACGGTCTTATTCTGTGGCACGACAGGTATAGTTACCCAGTTCCAACCCTTGTTCAGTGCAATCCACCATACCGAATGCTGTGAGTTGTCCTCCAAGACGACAGGATTGCTGGCCGAGCCGACCAGAGCATCCTTCTGGAAAGTGTAAACAGTACCGTCAGTCGGTGTTACTCTGTGGACGCTGCCCGCTGTAGCCTTATAGAAGCGGAAGTCGAGCTTAGGCTTCGAGCCGTCGGGGTTGGTATAGCCATAGATGGTCAGGAAGGCCAGTGCCTCGTTGGCGTTGCCGTTCTCGTTGACCTCGATATTGGTCACACCCAGTACCTGCTGGTTCTCGTCGAACACAGCCAGAACGTCCTCTTCCGAGTTGGCTACCACACCGTCCAACTTCACGCGTGCCACCATCATCATCGTCTGGTTCATCTGCTTCAGGCGGTCGCTGACGGCCCAGTCGGGTTCACAACCACGGACACGCAGTTGAATAGGCAGCGGTTCCGACATGTTGTTGTCACCCACGAGTGCCAACTGTTCGTCGTACGTACCTATATTAATATATGGCGAGACAGTGAACGTGATGGTCGCCTCGTCCAGTGCACTGATGACACCACTGGTCTGCGAAGCCGAGATCCATATCGGCAGATCCTCTAAACGGTAGTTCTGCGTCACACCGCTCAGATTCTTCACCGTAGCCTCGAACGTCATACCCTCGCCGTAGTTCACTTCCTTGCTGATGCGTTTCACATCCCAGCGCAGCGGATTACGATAGACATAGACGTTCATGGTCAGTGGCGAAGCCATCAGGTTGCCCTGCAGGTCGGGAACCTCCTTCACGGTGACGTAGACGTTGGTCTTCTCAACCATGAAGTCTGGTTCGGTGATGTTGACGTACAGCTCGTTGTCATTGGCTACGAAGCTGTAGTTCAGGTTATCCAGCTGAGCGTTGCTCACCATAGGAGCGAAGACGTTACGGTCAGCAAAGGCATCGGCCACGGCGTCGGCCAACAGCGTATCTCGGCGCTCCAAGATCTTACCCTGCGAGTCAACATAGCGCTTCAGGCTGATGCCCGTAGGCTCCAGATGCTGTATGTTCTGGTCGTTCTTCTCCGAGCGTCCGAAGTCCAGATAAGCCATCATGGCACTCATCGTGCCGAGTGGCGTGTGGTTCGAGAACTCCTTGATGAGGTTCAGTGGCAGTACACTCGAGAACATACCCACCTCGTCAATATTACCCGTCATCGCGTTGGTCGGCGTGTTCTTGTCCACGTAGGTGGCACCCAATGCGATGTGGTCGCCTTCGATACCACTCAGGCTATCAGCGGCAAATGAGTCGATGAGTTTCTTGTCCAGATAGACGTTAGCCACGTTCTGCGAACGCGATACGGTCATGGCGAAGTGGTGCCAGTTGCCGTCGGTCGGACCGGCTACTGAAAGCATATTACGCTTTTCAAAGCCTGCCGAGCGTACGTAGAGGTTATCATCCTTGATACCGATGTTGATCTGACCGGCCTGTCCACGCTTGGCCTCACCGTTCGAGAACAGCGTATTGTCCTTGTCCGTGGTGCGGAACCAGAATGCCAGGGTGTAGTCCTGATTCTTGCCACGCTGGAACTTGTCGGGTTTCATGACGATACCCTTGTCGCCCTTCATGGCCATTGATATACCGGCAGGACGCTTCCAACTGGTACCTACCAGCATGAGATCCATGCTGCCTGGTGCCTTGTCGTAGGCAAACACGCCTTCGCCTTCGTTCATCGGGTAGTAGTCCATCAGACCACTCTCATATCCCGTCAGCTTCTTCTTGCCATACAGGCTCAGGTCGCCGCTGTCGCCACCTGCCAAGGCACGGTTCCACAGGCGGAACTCCAACATATCACCCTTGTACATGCCTTCGCCAGTAATGTCAAAGCCAATCTTCAGCACCGATGCACCTTCGTACTTGCCACTCAGTGTCTTGCTACCGATAGCCTTGCTGCCGTCAAAGAAGTGGATGGTCATGTTGTCACCCGACTGGTCGAGGGCGTAGGCTACTTCGTGCAGGGCATTGTTGAACTTGACAATAGAATCCGACTCTACGGCCTGTCCGTTAATCGTAGCCATCAGCTTACGATCGGCTGTCAGTCCGAAGACCAGTCCCTTCTCATCTCCACCATGCGAGAAGACGGTCATCTTTTCCTCATCGGCAGTCGGATTCAGCATCACGTCAACCGTAAAGCTCTTGCCAGACAGGTTGCGGCTGCCTTGGGTCATAGCCATGCTCAGGCCGGTGAAGCCCAGCGATGTTGAGGTCGATACGTCGTTGCTGACCAGTGAACCCAGCACCTCGAAGTTGTTGATGCCTCTCAGGTAGTTGCCGGCTATCGGCTCCGAGAACTTAATCATAATGTCGTTACCGATGCCTAAGATGCCGTCTGTAGGCTCAGGCGTACCGAAGACTACCGGCAGGCGTGTATCCTTGATACCCTTCAATATCTCTGACGAACCGGTCAGGAATCCACCCGCATGGCGGCAGTAGTTCACCGCACGGATGTCGTAGTACTGTTCTATCGGGTCTACCTCGCCATAGAACTTAGCCACGATGACGCCGTTGTCAGGAATGGTGTCGGTCACGCCGCTGGCCTTGGCCATCAACTCCTTGTCCTTATAGAACGAGCAGACGTTCACCCAGTCCTTGTCGCCTTGTGTCGATAGCTTGTATTGCAGTTCAATGTGGTCGAAGCCACGGTAGTTGGTGTCGAATCCGTCGATACGTACAGGCATGTACCACGCCTGGCGCTTGCCGTCGTACGGGCTCTCCGTGTTCATCACCCAGTTGTTGCCCGGCGTGCTTACGCTGACCTTGCCGGCTGTCGGCACGAAGTGTGCCGAGAACTTACAGCTGAACACGCGGTTGGCGTCCTCTGGGTCATACAGGCAGAGTGTCAGGTCGTTATAGTCGAATTCCTTACCTGGGTAAAGCTCCAACTCCTTGGTGAATATCATCACCTCGTTCTTATTGTCACGACAGGGGTACAGCGTGATGTTCGTACCCGCCGAGGTCACTGGGTTACCATCCACAAAGATCTTGGCACCATCAGGATTGCTGCTCGATAGCAGGAAGTAGTTGAATACCAGTGAGGCGCGCTCTGGATAATCGCTCTCATTAGCCATGTGCAGTTTGAAGCGAGCAGGCTCGTCGAACGGTACATTGCTCACTACGGGCTCGTCAATCCAGATTCTGGGCTTGTCGGCAGGAACCGTAGCCACGTCAATCACCGTACCGGGCTGGTACCACTTCGTGACGCGTTCCTTCTCGTAAGGTTCGCAGGTCACACCGCCAACGGTGCGGAATACGAAGTTAGAGAAGACAGCCGTCGTGTCTTGTACCCAGCTCAGTCCGCCAGTACCCAGCTTTCCACCACGCACCTGGTCAAGGTATTCCTCGGTCAGATTGTAGAAGTTGTTCTTGTTCTTGTCGTACGTAAACTGTGTCTCCGTACGATAGACATCCACTGTCATGCTCGACTTGCTTGATGCCGACAGTGTGAAGCCGGTCTTCTTGGAGTGGGTTTCAGAGCTCGTGAACTTGTCGTTGAAGTTGGCCATGATGACAGGTTTGAAACCGATCTCAGCCGTAGATCCTGCGAATTTTATCTCAGTAATTACCATATTGCCATCATTATCATCAAACCATTTACCGTCATCTGTTGATGTGGAAGCTTTACCCTTCGTCATACCTTCTTCTATGGCTTTGACCAGATTCGGGAAGGCACCGCCCATGTTAAGCACATTGCCGAAGTCGCTGAGAAGCGGGTAGCGCAAATAGCGCGAACCGTTGGCTGTGGTCGAGAATGTTTCGCTGTACTGAATGTTGGCAGCACCGTCAAAGTCGTAGCGCTTCACCAGGTTATGGGGCAGGACGCTAATCTTGTCGCGCTCGTTCTTGGCAAGCATGCTAATCCAAGAGTACATCTCCTGGTTGAGGGCGCTGATGCTGTCATTAGCCGTGGGCTTTTCGGCAGGATAGAAAGGCGTATAATAGCCCTTCAAACCATAGTTCTCATCCTTTACGTCCACCTTGCTGACGTAGGCAGGATAGCCCTGCTTGTCGGCCAGCGCCTGAGCATACTGGGCGTCAGTGCCCATTGGCAACAACAGCGCGTTACGAATCTTCATCAGGTCAGGCAGCAGCTCGTTCTCGATGAAACTCTGCGTATGGACAAACGTCGATTTCACCGTCGGATAAACGCGCATCACCTCGTCGCGAACCAGATAGATGGGCTTGCCTGTGTCGTCAGTACCCTTGACCAGCACCTTGGTTGTACCGTCGGGCACCTTAATCTTAGCGGTGTTGCCATCCTTGTCGGTCATTTGGAATGTTCCGCCACCGTGCTGTTTCACAATCTGGTACATGCTGTCGGGAATGACACGTACGGCCATAGCATCCTCAAAGACGACATTCTCGGTTGTGCCGATAAAGATGTCGGCCTTGTCGCCAATCCACTTCTTGCTGCTTGATGTCTGGATGCGTTCCGTGATGTCCATGTTATAGCTGTAGGTCCACGACATACCGAAGTTGGTATGTATGTCAACATTATAACCCGTCTTGCTTTCCTGGGTTTGGATGGTACCTGAAGTGGTTCCCTGTCCGGCAGGTGCACCTACGACGCCATTATAGATGGTTGTTGACTTACCGATTTTTTGCTTGATACTGAGTCCTAACTTGGCCGTCAAATCCCATGTGTAGCCGTAACTCAGCTTCGTACCTTCCTCAATATAGGCCGAACTGCTACCACCCGGCGGGTCGCGCAGAATGTCGAAGAGCTTAGGTGTTCCTGCCACGACAGCCTTACGACCCTGTGACTTGGCTATGGTAGCCATGACGTAGCCTTGCAGAATCTTGCCGTTGAACGGCTTGACGTCGTAGTAGCTCCCGTCGTACTCCAGCGTGATGCTCACATTCTTCAACGCATTGTCGCCCTCGATGGTGAAGGTGGTATTGTCGGGCGTGAAGATATAGGAAGCGCCACCGTTCGCATCCAGTTCTTGCTCCCACATGGCAGTCTTCGAGTCGGTGGTCAGGTCATTCTGTATCTTAACCTTACCGCCACTCAGATTGACGATGTCGGGCACATTATTGATATTGTTGTTCTTATAGTATTTCTCACAGGCCTGCAGCATGAAGCCGTAGGGTGAGCCTGCCATGAAGACAGGATGGCCTAAGCTGTATATTTCATCGACCTTTGTCGAGTCGGCCTTGTTCTTCTCGGTGTACCAGAGGTTGATTTGTGCCTTGTTGCCGATGTTATCCGTTGCCGTCATTTTCTTCACACCGAAATACTTCTCACCACCAGGATTGAACTGAGTCACCTCAACAGTAGGTACGGCATGATAGATGCGGCTGTACTCGCAGGTATCGCCCTCTACGTTGAACGACAGGTCGACGGTCTCGCCCACCTTGCCCTGCTGGAACAGGGTAGCATAGCCTTCGCCCGATATCTCGATGACCTTATACTTGGCGGGACGCAGCATCACTTGGTATTCGCCCGTCTTGGCATCAGGACGGATGGTCAGCGTGTGGCGGGTGACATCGACACGTGCCGTGTTCTCCTCGCCAGGACCGAAGTTGTAAACATAGCTGGCCGACTTCACCGTCTCGTCGTCCTGCTTGCGAATCAGGTAAGAGGCGTTGTCGCCCTCCAACTGCATCACAATCTTGATGGAGTCGCCCAGGTTGTTCTCCGACAGACTCTGACCCAATGGCTTGCTGCCCTGCACGTCGCCACCAACCACGCGACCGCGTAGCATCACGTAGGTGGTGTCCCACAGATAGACGTTCGAGACGTTCTTGATAAAGTTATAATTGTACTTATCCTCGGCCGTAAGGGCGTCGGGGTTCATTAAGAAGCCCTGTTCGGCAAACACGTGGCCGTCCTTCACAGCCTGTACGCTATGGCCGCCCTTAGGAATACTCAGCGAGAAGGCACCCTGTGTGTCGGTTGTGATGACCTGCTGACTGGCATCATGCATCACGTTGCCGTCAAGCTTGAACGATACGCCCGGCACGGGAATCGAGGTGTCGCGATAATAGACGTGACCCGAATAGACGTAGTAGGTGTCCATGAAGAAATTGAAGTTCTGCGTCCAGTTCGAGTTGGTCGAGAAGACCACCGAACCCTGATCGTTAGGACCTGTATAGTTGCCGCCGTCACCAGATACCGGCACCGTGACTATATATCTTCCAGTGCCTTGGAACGGCAGTCCCTTGAACTCATAGTAGCCGGCTTCGTCGGTCTTTGTCGTATAGAGGCTATTGGCACCGGGAACATTGTCGGGACGGCACTCCACAGTGACACCGCCCAGAGCGGTACCGTCGGCCATGCGGATATAACCGTTAACCATACCCGTGGGTTCGCATTCGCCCGTACAGGTCAGGCTCTCGATATTAGTACCCTCGCACTGCCAGACGCTCTCCACCTTATAGTCGTAGGCCTGCTGCACCAGCACGGTCTTGTCTTCGAAGAACAGCTGGTTCAGGTCGGTGGCAATGGTATCGGTCCATGCAGCATTGGCATCGAGGCTGTGCAGACGGCGCAGCACACGGAAGAAGTCGTGGTCGCCACCGGCGGTCTCCCAAACCAGTTCGACGCTGCTCTGCTTCTTGTTGGCTGTCAGCGAGGTGATGCGGTCGCTGTTCTGGAAACGGTAGTTTGCCAGGTCGCCCTGGTCAACCTTCTTCACAGCATAGACGGCCGTGTCGCCCTTCACATTGATAATCGGCAGTGGCGACTTGCCACGGCCTACGATGAGGTCGAAGGAGTATTCCACGCACTTGCGCGAAATTTCCTGCGTAAACTTATTCTTCTTGATGACATCCTCGTTGCCTGACAGGTCGATGATATTACTGTCCACCACACCGTTCTCGCCGTGCATATTGATGCGCAGCTGCAGCTTGGCACGATTGTCCCAGACGGCAGAGCCATAGATGCTGCCCTCGGTACGGTTGGTGGTGGGTACAATGGCGTTGCCCTTTGACTTCCACGTCGCGTCAAGCTTAGCCAACAGTTCCTCGTCGGTAAAGGGAACGGCTGTCTCGCCCTGACCGATGGAAGCAACGGCCATTTTGGGAATGACCAGACCGCCCTCGTATTTCCAGTTGTCTTTACCTAACCTGTCGACCAGTGAGTTGTTGATTTCGACATTGCGGTTGGCGTTGCTGGCCATCTCCCACCAGTCATGCACTGAGTAGTTCGAGCCGGAACCGCCCCACCATTTTGGATGAGAAATTATTTGTGAGCCAATTTGAATAAGGCTCTTTTCCATTGCCATGCACATACCGTTCTCCTTGGAATTGACATACTTACCGTTCTCTAAGTTACACTCAAAGCCCCAGCTGCCACCATAATTACTCCAACCGATGAAGGCAGAGGAAGAGGAGGCGTTCCAGGATTTGGCGGTGATGGTACCGTCGAACAAGCAATTAACAATTTCTGTTCTGCCATTTCCGGCATAGCCCACAAAACCGCCGGCACATGGACCTGATGAGCCTTCACCGGAAACGATTATGTTGGCTGACACGCGTACATTATAGATACCCAATTTCAGTCCATCGCGAGAAATACCTACCAAACCCGAAGAATACATACCACCCTTCACAGTTCCCGTGACGTGCAAATTCCTGATGACGGCATTGTTCACACGGGCGAATGGTGCAATATGACGAATGCTGGCACCATCGATGTTCACATTCAGCGTATGACCATTACCGTTGAAATAGCCACTATAGGGTACATCGTTCATTAATCCTACACTATGAACTATAGAGATGTCATTGGCCAGCACGGCATGAACGTCATTACCACCGGCAGCTGCTACAGCATCCCTGAACTTGATCCAGTCGTCGGCAGTACGGATGACCATACACGGATATCCCTCGACCATAGCTGTCTCCACGTCATCGTAGCATTCCTTATAGTAGCAGCTTGTCAGTTCTGGCTCAACACCACGGGCATAAGTCTTACATTCCTTATACATCATGGTAATCTTGGTCGGCTCGAAGAGGCACTTGTCAAACTTGACCACCGAGGCGGCATGGCCCACGAAACCACCGTTAGCATAGCACTTCTCGCCTAACAGCTGACCGGCAAAGCGACAGTTCGTGACCTTCAGACCGACATTCTTACTGGCTTGCGACACGAAACCACCGACGCAGGAACCGTCGTTACCTGGCGCATAGCTACTGGTGATGGCTGCCAAGACACTGGTGCTGAGAATGGACGTCGCACTGTCGGAATAGGCAATAAGTCCAGCTGTATGCTTCTTCGATGTCGTGATGTCACCATCAACACTCAGGCCCTTAATCGTTGCGCCCTTCACATAACGGAAGGGGGCGGTCCACTCTTCGGCACTGTTATAGTGAACGGTCAGCGTATAGCCGTTACCGTCGAACGTACCCTGATAGGGGTTAGCCTCAGTACCGATCATCACTTGGCTCTTGCCCAAGTCGATATCACCGGCCATGATAACATTAAGACCTGTCTCACCGGCGCTGACACGCTGGGCCAGCTTCTCCCAGTCGGCAACGGTACGTATAATGAGGGTACCGTTCTCGTCCGTTTCCGGACCACCGAAGTTAAAGGTGAAGTCCACCTTGTGCACATCGTCGTTCCACTCGCTGCTGCGCATGGCCGTGGCACTGTTGACGCCAAAGATGTTCACGTTGGCAGGTATCTGTACCTCTGCATACTTGGCAGCAGGCACCCAACCCCAGGCCACAGTAGCCTGACGACGGACACGATAGGTGACAGGCTTACCCTGATAGCGATTAATCATATCGGCATCGACAACCTCGTAGCTGCCCTTCTTGGGTTCGTATTGTTCTTGCGTTATCGTGGTCCATGAAGCATCGTCAGGGTTGGTACTGCCAGTCATGTTACGCTGGATATCGAACATGTCACTCTCCATGATGTCGTCATATTCGGGCAGATCGACATTCCATTTCAGCACCACCTTGCCGTCGGGCTGCATGCTCGCCGTCAGATTGGTGGGGGTATGCAGCATCGGTACTGCTATCGTACTCGACGACAACTCGCCAGGAACTGCCGTACCGTCAGTGGCAACAACCGAACCGCTGAGCGATACACTCGAATAAGGGCGGTTCATGGGCAGGTTGACATAGCCCGTCAGGCCATTCACCTGTACCCTCGTAATGGAGGCGTGGCCAGTGGCGGCGTCGACGGCTGTCAGCTTGGCATTGCTGATGCTCTTTGCCTGGGCATACCAAGGAATCATGATGTAGCCAGCGCTCGACTTGTCGAAGGCCAGCATGGGGTCGTTCAGCGCAAGAGACACATCGGCTGGTGCCGGACAGTCGTAGGAATCAAAGCTGTGTTCGACATCAGTATTGCCAAACTTATCGTAGTAATTGAACTTGACGCGGAACTTCAGCGTCTTGCCACGCCACTGGTAGGGCACCTTCCAACGAATCTTCGCCGTATGGTGGTCGTCATCGTCGGCATCCCTCTTCAGCACCCAGCTCCTCTTACCGTCGTTACGGGTGAAGCTCACGGTACCTGACGTGGTGTTGGTGACCTTGAAGTCGCCTTCCGTCAAAGCCTGGAAGAAGACCGGCTCGTCCATATTGCGCGAGTCGTCGCCTTCGTCGTAGGCATAATAAATCAACTCGGTCTCGCTCTCACCGTCTGGCGTCACGTAGAGGTAACCCCACTTGACGGCATCATTCGATGACGAGTCCCAAATAAACACAGGGATGGAGAACTCAATCTCGCAATCGCCCGCAATGTTCCACTTAAAGCCGGCATCTTCCTTGAAATACCAGGCTCCACTGTCGGCCCAGGTACTCTGAGCTGAGAACAGCATACACATTATTAATAATAACGCGCGTACGTGGACTTTAAAAAAATCATTTTCTTTTGTCATAAATCGATTGTTTTTTATTATAGTTTTATGTCATTTTTACAATTAATCGCTCGTGACATCACATCACAAGATTGACCTTTGTAACTTGGTTGTAAAGTTAGCATTATTTTCTCAGACCTACAATAGTAGATGACCCGCAATCTCAAATTTTGTAAATTCTGAGACTATTTTTGTAAATTCCGGGACTTTATTACACAATAGGGTCGGTTCTTCGACCTGAAGGTACGAAGTGTGGCTTCGCAATCCGCTCTTACTTTCTTACTTCTTACTTTCTTACTTTTTCCCGATTTTTAATAGGAAGACGAAAGAAGAAGGAAGAAAATTGTAAATATTACAATTATATATTATATTATATATATAATATATATATTATATATATAATATAGATTCTTTCCGTTTTTTTCAGAAATAGCAAAAAGTAAGAAAGTAAGAAGTAAGAAATAAGAAAATCTGGCCGAGACGGACAAGATGTGCCAGATAGCGAGAGGCCGTTTCTCGACCAGAGAAAGGCCGTTTCTCTGGTAGCGAGAGGCCGTTTCTCTTTTTTCAGCAGTTACAAATGCCTTTCCTTCATGAGTTTAGAATTGGCAATATGGACTTCGCAGGGCTCGACGTTACCCTTCATGTTGTAAGTCAGCAGGGCATGGTCGGCAGTCACATCCAGTGAGCAGGGGGCTCCCTCGATGAGTGGGATGCAACTGTTGCTGCCGACGGGGAAGCCGCAGCAGATGGGGATTTCGTAATCTTTGAGGTGGGCTATCAGCATCTGCTCGACACTACCGTACTGGAGGTCGTATTTGATGGAGCTGAATGTGCCGAAGATAATGGCTTTGACGCGTTCGAAATCCTGTTGCAGACGCAGCATGTAGAACAGGCGGTCGATGTCGTGCAACGACTCTTCTACCTCTTCTATAAAGAGGATGATGTCATGCTTGGCAGGAAAATGGTATTTCGTGCCGGACACCGAGCAATAGCTGGAGAGGTTGCCTCCAATGAGGATGCCTTCCGCATGGCCGATACGGTTGTACGGGTTGCCGGGAATCTTGTATTGTGGCAGTGTGCCGAAAAGGATGTTGCGGGTAATGGTGGTGGCGGGCTCCTGCTGGCTGGCAATCTGGAAAGCCATAGGGCCATGCAGACACATGACACCGGCACCGGCTACGGCATAGAGCAGAATGCTGATGTCGCCATGACCGATGATCCATTTGGGATGTTGCTGGTAGTATTCGATGGGGATGCGGTTTAACAGGTGAATAGTACCATAGCCGCCACGCGAACAGACTATCGCCTTTATCGAGTCGTCTTCAAGGGCCCATATCAGGTCGGCAGCGCGTTCGTCGGCTGTTCCTGCATAGGCGTTAACATTCAGATTGTTGGTGTGGGGTCCTAATACCGGTTGAAGTCCCCAACTGATAATGGTTTCTGCGGCTTGGAGAATAGCCTCTTGTGGCACCCAGTAAGCAGGCGAAACGAGGGCCACCTTGTCGCCTGCTTTCAAGTAGGGTGGTTGAATAGTCTTTTTACCTTGATTCATATTATCTATTTATCATTTTATCCTTTATCAATAATGACGGTCGGTGTGTCGTGGTAGCGACCGACGACGGTGAAGGTCTTCAGCGTCTTATAACGGTACAGGCCTGACAGCGTCGAGACCACCAGTTCGTAGCTGCGGCCTATCTCCAGCTGGTCCATAGTCAGCAAGGTATTGTAGCTCTCTGCTTCCTTGGGCTTGAATTCGTAGAACACGCTGTCGGGTATCAGAACGGTCTGCGGGTCGTCCAGATTGAGCGTCGTTGAGAAGGTGCCCTCGGGTGAACTGATGCCTGTGAACACGAAATGAATGTTGTTGCCGCAATAGGTGCGCAACAGTTCGAAGCTGGCGCTCAGACAGTCGACGTCATGCACCATGATGCAACGCAGACCGGGCCACAGCTGCTCGACAATCTGCGTGCCAATATGGTGCGACTCCATGATTTCACGTATTTCCTGAGCCCTTGTCGCATCGGAAGCGATGTGAGTGTTGCCACGTTCGATGTCGTCGGCCAGTGTGGGCCAGTGCTTTTCTATATAGCGCAGCAACTCCACCATGTTGTCGTAGTGGTCGCAGATGGCCAAGCTGATGTCACGCTGCTTTAGGGCAAAGAGTGCCTCGAGATAGGGTTTGTATGTTTCGTCCGACGAGTTGACAACAGCAACCGGTATGGCATAGACCTGTTTGGTGTCGAAGTCGCGCTTCTCTAACAGACGGCCCAGCAAGTTGCCTACGGTGATACCCGATGACAGGCGATCGACGCTGTCGTCCACCAGATTCAACGTCATACCGTCAGTCAGATAGCCATGATGGGCTGCAACATAGAACCCGGTGCAGAAACTATAGTCATAGCTGGCCTGCACGCTCCAACGGGACTGAGGCAGCCCCTTGAAGCCGTCCCAAATCGAGATATGTTCGGTGAGATAAGCTGTCAGGACGTTGCGCTCACCATTGGCTATGCGCTCGATGTAAGGCGTATAGTCACTATAGGTGGTCAGCGGCAGACAGCGTTTGAAATCGCTGATATTGCGAATGCCCTTAAAACCATTCGCCCGACCGTATTCCGTCTTCGCATTCTCGCGCACCAACCTCATGACGAAATCTTCCTGACTCCGCATCGGGTTATAAGTGATGTCGTCGAGCCTGTTTCTTACATTCAGGCCGTCAGTCCATCGCGCTTCGTTCACAACCTTAATTACTTTTTCATCCATACTTTAGTCATCATTTAGCTTTTGAAAACGCCTAATCAGGGCTCTTTGTCCATGCTGCAACCGTCAAACCATTGAAGAACTTGAAAGCCGTAGCGAAGGTGCTGTAACTGCGAAAACCACTCTTTTGGGAGAGTTGTACGGCAGTGGCAGGACGATTGGCTTTAACGCTTTCGCGATAGAGTCGCATAAAATGGTCCACTCGCAGGCGATTGATATAAGCGTTATACGTGATGCCCTGCTGGGCAAAATAGGCGCTCAGATAGGTGCGGTTGGTACCGATAGCCGTAGCAAGCTGCTGCAGTGTGAGGTCGTGTTGTAGATAAAGATGACTGGCTTCACAATGCTTGTCGAGCAACTCCTGAATATTATCGGGAACTACCAATGACAAGAAACTGACAGAGGACTCGTCGGTCTCCTCGACGACAGGAAAATCCTCAGGCATGACGGTCTCTTTGGCATTGAGCGTCTCTAACGACTCGACGCGCCAAATCAGGAAAGCGATGATGGCGAGCGTCTCGAACTGTGCCAGATACTCCCTGACCATCTCGCCAGGATTGGTAAAATAGACTTCATAGACCACGAAAAGAACAGTGGCGAAGAACAGACTCTTCCACAGCTCCTTGTGCTCGAGGTCGGCATAGTTTTCGCGCAACCAGCGGCTATACTTGATCAGCACGTAGATGTAATACAACACAAAGACGGTCATGACAGCCAGCTGCCAGTAGGTCGTAAGGTCGAAACCGTAGAATTCGCTGCGCGTGGCAATGCCCACAACAGCAAATACGAGGATAGGCACTTGAGCCAAGAACCACGGCCAGAGTGCGTGCTGGCGGTCCTGTAACATGCGCAGCAATATAGCCATGACCAACGGCACAAGCAAGATATGATCGAGGGTAACAGCCGTGATGTTGCGCACCAGGCGGTCGTCCGTCAGCCAATAGACGCCCAGCACATACCACCAAACGTGACTCAGCGAAGCCATGATGAAGAATGCTGCCGTCCAACAGCGCAACGCCTTCGGTGGAGTGACGTCAGGGAGTAAACCGTTGCCACGCCTCAGCCACAGAATGAGTCCTGTCACCAATGCTAATAAGGCTACACCGCCATAAAGCATGATGAAGAGGGTATCTTGGAGACTCTGTTGCGCGTACATTATATATAAGGTAATAGTGAATAGTAAAGAGTGAATAATTTGCTACCGAATCAGCTGTCTTCGTCATCATCGTCGGAAACAAGGGTGGCGCGATACTCGGCAGGGGTGACGCCATAGCAGCGCTTGAACTGTTCGCGAAGGTTGGCAGGCGTAAACCCTACCTCGCGAGCTATGTCATAAAGCCTCATCTCAGGATGATTGGTCAGCAAGTCGTAGGCCACCTCCATACGAATTGAGTTGATATACTGAGGAAAGGACATACCATCGGCAAAGGTGTTGAGCTGGTCGTTCAGATTATGGCGACCAATGTTGAAACGCTGCATGATATCCTCACGCAATAAATCAACTTTTGCGTAGAGGTGTTCATTGCGAATGATGTTGTCGATGGTTTTAAAGAGTTCCTTGTCCATTGCGGTTATGCATTTGTCCGCAAAATTAAATAAAAAAAATTGGACTCGGATAAAAATGTATGCACGCATTTGGTACATGGCCCAAATGCGTGCATAAAAAATGGTGTTTTTTGTAAATATTCAGAGAATTTTGTTATTTTTGTTAGTTGTCAGGCGTCATTTTCTTTACTAATTCTGCGATATTCGGCAGGTGTGATACCATATTTTCGCTTGAACTGTTCGCGAAGGTTAGCAGGCGTAAACCCTACATCGGTGGCAATAGCCGATACGGTCTTCGAGGATTCATCACGGAGCATGCGGAGTGTTTCCTCCAACCGAATATTGTTGATATATTGTGGGAAGGACTGTCCTTCGGCATGCTCGGCCAGCAGATCGTTGAGAGTATGACGATTGATGCCGAAGCGGTCGCAGATGTCCTGACGCTGCAGACCAATATTGTTATAGAGACGTTCGCTGCGGATGGCAGAATCAATAGAATTGAAAATTGAGAATTCACTCTTTGAGAGTGTGGCGTTGCAATGAGAATTGAGATTTTGCTGAGCCTTAGGCTTGTATTGTTCGTCAATGATACGGACCAACGCACGGTTTTTCTCAGTAACGATGCGTTTCTGGCGAAAGAAATAGACGGCGAAGGCGATGGCCAACAGGGCAAGCACGGCAACGGCAAGGCTGATAATGTGGGAACGTTCGGCCTCAGCCTCCTTCTCCTGAATCTCCAACTGCTGTTCCTGCGCATGGTAGCGGGCGGCATAGTCGTGGGCCTCGCTGCGGTGCAAGCTGTCGCTGACCACCTTCGAAAGATTGGCATAGCGGGTTTGATAGTCGAGAGCCTTGGCAAAATTTCCCTTGTCACGGGCTGCGATGGCACGGGAACGCAGGATGATGGCATAGTCCTCGTTGAGCGTGTCGCTCCCCATGCGGTGCTCCAGTTCATCGTAGGTCGCCAGTGCTTCGTCGTACATCCCCAGTGCCATCTGCGCGGGGGCAATCATGCGGCGGGCGGAAAAGGTCTTGCCATAGCCGCTGTTATCAAAGAGGGAGAGGTATTTCTTCGCCAGACTTAGGTAACTGCTCTCCTGGCCCTTCGGAGGGTTCTGGGTGTGGCTATACGCTATAGCCATAAAGCCCCATGCCTGTGCGCGGCTGAAGTCGAGATAGCGGTCGCGCTCATTGGGATTGTCGCTCCACGAGAGGCGGTAGCTGTCCTCGGCATAGTCCTTGATATGGCTCTCAAAGTGGTCAAGGCGGTTGAGGATGCGCTGTCCTAATGGGATGACCTCGTCGAAGCGACGCAGGTCGTTGAGCGCATTGATCTTACGCTTGACGGCAACGATGAAGGCATCCATGCGGTCGATGCTGCCAGGAACGTCGAGATGGCTGATGGCCTCGTCGAGCTTGGCAAGTCCTTCGTTCTCCTGTCCCAGATGCGTCATCACCAGACCAATGTCGGCCTCGGTGCGCCATCGTTCGGTCTCCTGGCCTTGCTGGTGACAGAGTTCGGCCTTCTTTGTGGCCCAGTGCATATATTGCTCGTAGTCGGGCTTGGCACGGCTGGTTGCAATGAGCAGGTCGAGGATATTCTCCTGCTCTGTGGGGGCATTGCGCACCGAGTCGTGGGTGAGCAAGGTCGTGCAAATGATGATGGCAGAGTCGAGTCGCTGCTCGGCAAGCGATTTGCTGTATATCTTGGCACGGATGAACTGACTGCGATAGTCGCTGATATTACCCAAGAGTGAGGCCGAGTCGAGTAACCTAAGTGCACGCTCAGGATTGTTTGCGTATGTCACCAAAATGGTGTCCTCCTGGTAAGGCGTATTGCCCAGATGCGGCACCTGCCTCACAGACTTGTTGCCTCCACCACAGCCCCCGAAGGACAATAGAGCCATACTGACAACGATAAAGGATAGAAATTGTTTCATATTAGGCATGAATCGTTAGATAATCGTTGCAAAGATACGAATAACCAAGCATAACTCCAAAGAAAATCGCAAAAACTTCCATTTCATCGACAAATCGTGGTTTTTTGTGAGAAAGAAGATATACGATTTTTCCCGAAATGAGACTTTTTTTTCCTACCATGAGACTATTATTTATATAAGTTATAGTATATTTGCAGTCGAAAAGAACAATAAAAGCGAAATGACAGAAAATTGAAATAACGAATAACGATTAAAATTAAAAGCGTATGAAAAAGATTCTGATGACGCTCGCAGCCGTCCTGTGCTGCATAATAACAATGCCGATACTGACATCGTGCAGCATCGAAGACAACCCCGCACCGATACCGGTCATATCTGAGACTCCTTTTGGCGACCTGCTCAAAGGTGTGGATAACATTACCAGCATCGAAGCTTTCACACCAAATCAAAATAAAGTCGGCTTCACCGAGTTCTACGAGGTGTTTTTCAGTCAGCCCGTTGACCACAACAATCCCTCGGCAGGCACAATAAAGCAGAAGGCCCTTATCTTCTTCAAGGGCTTTGACCGCCCTACCGTGATGTACACCTGTGGATACGACCTTCCTGACAATTGGAAAAACTATACCCATCTCGACATTGCGGCCAATATGGATGCCAACCTTATCATCGTCGAGCACCGCTACTTTGGTGACTCAAAGAACTTGAGCGACACCCGTTGGGACTATCTCACCATTGAGCAGGCTGCTGCCGACCATCACGCCATCTTTCAGGCTCTGAAGCCCCTGCTGCCTAAGGAGTGGATCAGCACCGGTACCAGCAAGGACGGCATGACATCGCTCTTCTACCGCTACTTCTATCCCAACGACATGACAGTGACCACCGTGTTTTGCTCACCCTTTATGACTTCGCTCTACTATATGCCAGTAGGCACCTACATGCAAGAGGAGTCAGGCAGCGATGCCGAGCGCGAGAACATGCACGCCATTTACTTCAAATTGCTGGACGGTGTGTTGGCCAACGAGAACACGTTCTACAACACTTACGTCCAGAAGTGCGAGGAATACAATGCCCAGCTACAGGCACTCCACCCAGAGCATACAGACCCCTGGTTTAACAGCAGTTTGGGCCACTATATAGGACTTCTGCCTGAGTTCTTCTTTGGCCAGTTCTCCTATCATACGGCCAAGGAGCGTGCTCTGAACATCCCATCGGCTGATGCTGAAGCGGAAGTGATTCTTGACTACATCTATTTCCGTGATATTCTGACACAAAACGGTCTTTGGAAGTATGACTCACCATTAGCCCCGGCTGCTGAGGAAGAGGACTACTACTGGATGGCCGACTCTTACTATCCCTACTCCATTCAAACCGCTAAGCAGTTGGGACAATACTGTCATGACTTCTCACGCTACGAAAGTCTGATTGGTAAGGTGGGGCAAATTCCTAATCCGTCCGTACTCTTCGAACAAGACTTATGGCTCTATGACACCTACGACAATTCGAGAATCAAGGACATCCGCGAAAACTTCCTGCCCACGACCGACTGCCCCATCCTGTTCTACTATGCACAAGGAGACCCCTGGACAGGCGCACGTCCCGACAAAATCAATGAGAGCAGTTCCATGATGCTCATCGGCGAGCTCGGTGTCCATAACCAGGACCTTAACAATCCTGAGCACTTCAGCCAGGACGACAAGCAGCAGATCATGGACTTCCTGGCCCGTTACGTCAATTACGAGAATGCTACAACCAATGCCCGCAGACGTGCGGCTGCTGACCTGCCTACCGTCTCTATCGAGCCTGACTACTTCATGATTCGCAAACATTAACACATTAACACTCTAAACAATAAAGTATGAAAAAGATCCTTATGACGCTCGCAGCCGTCCTTTGCTGCGCTATGACAATGCCGGTGCTGACATCGTGCTCTATCGAAGACAATCCCGCATCGAATCCAGTACAGGAAGATTTGGCCGAGGCCACTATCATGTGGTATGGTTGTGGTGGCCACAATGTAGATGCTGCCATCCTGCAGAATTTCCGCACCTTCTACCAGGCACAAGCCAAGAACTACGACCGTGTAAACGTCGTGGCCCAGTACAAAACATCGTACGACCCGACGGCTTATAAAAACTACAGCTATGAAAATTCTGTTAAATGGGCAGAGAACGAGATTAAGAATAAGACCGAAAAGCAGTTAGAGGAATATAATGGGGCATATTACTTCTTCCTATGCCATCCTCAGGCCGGTGCCAGCTATCGCTTCGCGCTTGATCCCCAGAAGCCCCTGTACAAGCAATTCCATGAGATGGAGCCTTATGGTCAGCCGAATGCCGACTGCACCAATCCCGACTCGCTGACTAACTTCATCAACTGGGCGACTAAGAACTATCCCGCCAAGAAGTACATCCTCATGCTGGCCGACCACGGCGGCGGCTATCTGCCCGATGCCGATGTGGCCGAAGCAGCCAGCAGTCCACAGCGCCGCGGACTGATTTTCGATGACGGCTATCAGGTCAATGGCCAAGACAAGTGTTTCTCTGCCAAGAGTTTCGCACGTGGTGTCAGGAGTGCCAATGTACGCATGGACGGCATTGTGCTCTACCTCTGTCTGATGAACAACATGGAGTTCATGTATGACGTCAAGGACGTGACCGACTATATTGCCAGCTCCACCTATATCATGTGGGCTGCCGGTGGTGCCTTTGGAAGCCTTGTCGACAACTTGGCTGAAGGTAAGGATACCAAGACAACACTCTCCAACTTCGTCGACGCCACAGTGGACAGCTGGGATGCTGCATTCTACAATCCCGAAAATCCTGAAGATCCCCATTATTATGACCTGACGCTGACTGAGACTAAGAATCTCGACGACTTGGCACCAGTACTGAAAGAGTTCACCGACCGTCTGGTCAACACCTATCAGAACGGCACAGCCGAGCAGCGCGCAGCCATCGACGAGTGTACCAGGAATGCCGTGAAGGTGGATAACACTGAGCCTTTCTACGACATGGCGAAATATATGAAGAGCCTCTTCACGGTGCTGCCTGAAGTCTACGACCAAGACTTCTACAATCGCGCCAAGACGACATTCAACGCCTGTATTGCCCATCAGCGCTATGCCAAATATCTGACCAACCACAACTATCAGGTGGACTACAGCATGATGCTTGCTGTGAAGGGCAACTATGTAGAATACTATTACACTTCAGATGAATACGGCAGGGACAAGGACCTGGCGATAGCACTTGCATATTACACCGACGGAACCAAAGAAAAATACAAATACGTTGGTGGTAGCGGCGATGACAGCAGCGATGGCAGTCTCGACCACTATGAGCTTCTGGAAAAGGGCACATGGGGCAACACCTTTGCCGATACCTACCAGCAGACCACTTTCGACCGTTTGGTAGGCTGGAGCCGCTGGCTGCTCATCAACCAGGCTGCGCCTCCCGCATGGAGCCCCTCGTCGTTCTTCTTCAAATTGCCCTTTGACGACATGTCAGAAATTCCGACTATTTAGGAGAAAGACAATCACAAAAAATAATAGACAACAATGAAAAAGATCCTTATGACGCTCGCAGCCGTCCTTTGCTGCGCTATGACAATGCCGGTGCTGACATCGTGCGCTATTGAGGACAATCCCGCTCCAGTCACAGACTACAAGCCATTCCCCTACGACAGCGAGATTGACAACTCAGTACGTCCTGGCGACGACTTCTACAAGTATGCCCTTGGACAGTG
>Ga0310786_10003162_pt1 | contig 24228 bp, 23 predicted proteins | sample AusTroGonzalo_MG_FD_203881 | JGI IMG/M metagenome (GOLD analysis project Ga0310786, IMG submission 203881) | Bovine rumen microbial communities from tropical cattle in Woodstock, Queensland, Australia - Gonzalo_03 (v2) (version 2) | ecosystem: Host-associated > Mammals > Digestive system >...
CTTTATTTATTTTCTTTCTTTTTCTTGTTTTATGACCTTACGTCTTAGTTGCCCACTCGTCGCATTTATGATACACTCCCATTTTGCTCTGCAAAATTGGACCCTTGTATCATATGCTCCTCTTTTTCAAAAATTTGACAATTTTTGAAAATATTTTTGACATCGACGGTGCATAACTTTTCGCTTACTTTATTTATTTTCTTTCTTTTTCTTGTTTTATGACCTTACGTCTTAGTTGCCCACAAGCGCCTACGTCAAAGTCTTCGCTCTTGCCACTCAAAACATTTGCTATGTTTTGTTTGTGGCTTTTACGCTTGACTTTTCCTTTTCCCAAAAATTACATTAAATTTTTGGGAGCCCTTTATTTTGACATCGACGGTGCATAACTTTTCGCTTACTTTATTTATTTTCTTTCTTTTTCTTGTTTTATGACCTTACGTCTTAGTTGTCCACAAGCGCCGTCGATGTCATGGCCTAGGCTTCTACGCATAGTGACGTTCACCTTTTCATGTTTAAGTTCATCAAAAAAGGCTTGAGATACTTCAGGGCTACATCTTTTAAAATTGTTTTCCTTGACTTCATTGAGGTTTATTAAATTGACAATACAGTTAAGACCTTTGGTCAGTCTAGCAAGTTCTCTTGCCTCTTTTACACTACTATTAACATTGTCAATGAGGATATATTCAATAAGAATTCGCCTATTTGTTTTTTCAAAATAATACCTCATGGCTTCCATTAGTTCTTTGACTGAAAAACCTTGCGCAATGGGCATGATTTGTCTTCTTATGTTGTCATTTGGTGCATGGAGTGAAAGGCAAATGTTTATATTAAATTTGCTATCTGCAAGTTCCCTTATTTTTGGCACGAGTCCACACGTACTAAGAGATATATTGCGTTCACTAAAGTTTAGACCATGCTTATCAGTTGCAAGTTCTAGAAATTTGCAAACATTATCATAATTGTCAAGAGGTTCACCGCTACCCATAAGAACAATATTTGTGACTTTTCTTTCCTTTAAGTCCCCACCCAAAAGTTTGTTAACAAAGACAACTTGAGAAAGAATTTCTCCACTTGAAAGATTTCTCACCAAGCCGTCAATTCCTGAAGCACAAAAGGCACAATGCATTCTGCATCCAACTTGAGTAGAAACACAAAGCGTGTAACCAAACTTGTATTCCATGAGCACACCCTCAATCAAGTTTCCATCACAAAGTTTGTACAAAAATTTTTTTGTGCCGTCACTTGATGTTTGAGTTTTGACAATCTCCAAAATATTAGACTCATAGTTTTCTTTTAGATGCACCTTGAGGTCGTTTGGTATGTTTGAAATTTCATCAACACGCTTACCACTTTGAAGTGCAGAAAACACTTGCTCTGCTCTATATTTTGGTTGACCGATACCACTCAAAATCTCTTTTAATTCTTCAAAACTCAAACTTAACAAATCAGTCTTCAATGTTGTCATCATCCACCTCAGCCTCATTCAAAATTGTGTTAACAGAAATTTTTGTGCCGTTTAAGAAGTCACGAGATGACATCTTTTTGCCGTTTTCTGCTTGAATAATATCCAGCAAAACAAAATTATCTTGAGCCTTTGCAATTAGCCCAGTTTTTGAAGTTGCGCAAACTACTGTGCCATTTGAAATCTTTTGAAACATCTCTTCCATATGATCTTCACTGTCGTTTTCACTGTAGCAATTGTTTGCTCTAAGATATCTACTTAAAATGTCTTTTTTACACAAAACTATTGAGGCTGAAAAAACCTTTATTTTTTTTATTTCACTATTTCGATTTTTGTACTCAACAAAACATAGTGGCCATGGGTTAAGACCTCTAACTAAATTCACAATTTCCTCTGCAGTATTTGAAAAATCAATTTTTCCCATGTTCTTATCAAGCATAGGATAATAACTCATTTTTGACTCATCTTGTTTTGTATAAGATGCAGTGTTAGTCTCTATTTTATCAAGGGCCTCAATAAGCAAATCTGCGCCAAAGTCCGCTAGTTTTAGTGACAACTCACCTGTCGTGTCAGTTGGCGATACTGGATACTCTTTTTGAAGTATAATGTCCCCCGAGTCAAGACCGATATCAGTTTTCATAATTGTAACACCAGTAATTTTTTCGCCTTTAATAAGTGTCCAATTTACAGGGCAACTTCCCCTATATTTTGGAAGAAGAGAGGGATGAACATTCAAAACTCCATATGGTGCCAAATCCAAGATATTTTGCTTCAAAATATGACTAAATGATGCCGTAACCAAAACATCAGGATTAAATGCTTTTATGTCGTCATAACCCTCACGACTCACCCTTGCATATTGCAAAACGGGGATATTGTTTTGTATGGCAAAAACTTTTACAGGAGAAAATTGAATTTTTTGGCCCCTACCACTAGACTTGTCCAAATTGCAAACTACACAAACGACTTTATGTTTGCCATTTGCTACAAGTTTTTGCAAGACTACTTTTGAAAACTCTGACGAGCCTAAGAACGCAATTTTCATTCTAATTTTCTCCTTTTAAAACTTAAAACTCTTTTTACTATATCTTTTTTGCTAAGCATTATAGGAAGGCTTGGTTCAAAAAATACAACCGCAAAAAACAAATTTATTTTCACGAACAATTAGTTTGTTGCAAAAACAATTAACAATTAATTTTGCTTACTACCTGCAAGATAGTCAATATACAAAATGCCGTCTAAGTGGTCATTTTCGTGCATAATTGCCCTTGCCATAAAGCCTGTGGCAGTTAAACTCATTTCGTTTCCATACCTATCCTGAAACTCAACAGTCACCTTGTTTGGACGAGTAACCTCGCAAAATTTGTTAGGGATAGACAAGCACCCCTCCTGCCCTTTTTGAATGCCACTAGTCTTAACTATTTTTGGATTGACAAACTCAATATAGTCCTCATTTGCCATAACAATAAAGGCACGTCTTAAAACCGCTACCTGTGGAGAGGCAAGTCCTGCCCCTTTGGCTTTGATTAAAGTTTCTTTCATATCATCTAAGAGTTCCCACAAGGACTCATCAAAGTTTGTAACCACCTTTGACTTTTTTCTCAAAATTTCGTTTTCTTGTGTGATTATTTTTCTTATTGCCATAGTTTTAAAATCCTTTTTGTTTTAACTCAAATTTTGTGGATCAAGTTCCACAAAAACTGACACTTTGTTCTTTTTTATGTTATCACAAATCTCATATATCTTGCTAACAATTTTATCTTCATTTTTTTTGTGTATACGCATGAGCACTTGATAACGATAATTTTTTTGAAGACGCTTTTTTGGGCATTTCATAGCACCAAGATAAACAAAGTCGCTAGAATACTGTTGTTGCAATTCTTTTGTTTTGTCATAAATACTTTTTAAGGCATCCATAACTTTTTGTTCTTCTTCACCCACAACCAAAATTCTTAAAATTTCGGCAAAAGGTGGAAAGTGAGATACTTCACGAAGATTGAGTTCTTTTTTGAAAAAAGTCCCATAGTCATAGTTGGTTGCACATCTATAAACATAGTGCTTTGGATAATACGTTTGCAAAATTACCCTGCCCTCGCTGTCACTTCTACCTGCCCTGCCTGACACTTGAGTAATGAGTTGAAAAGTTTTTTCTACCGCTTTGTAGTCGCTAAAATGAAGACTCATGTCAGCGTTTATAATTCCCACAAGCGTCACATTGTTGAAGTCATGCCCTTTTGCTATCATTTGTGTTCCAACGAGAATTGCAGGGCTTGTGTTGTTAAATTCCTCTAAAATATTTATATAACTATTTTTGTTTTGTGTTGTGTCATTATCCAGTCTAAAAACTGGCACATCAAAAATTTTTTTTAACTCCTCGACAACCCTTTGTGTCCCCACTGCACCGTATCTAATTGACTTGCTTTTGCACTTTGGACATACCTCAGGCACCCTATAACGCCTATTGCAATAGTGGCACTTGAGCATTTCGTCCTCTTTGTGATAAACAAGAGAGACGTCACAGTCCTCACATTTTGGCACATAGCCACATTCTCTACACATCAAAAATGATGAAAAGCCTCGTCTATTGATAAACAACATTGCCTGTTTTTTGTTGTCGATACATTCTTTTAAGGCAGACAAAAGCCTGTTTGAAAACACTCCACTGTTACCCTCATACAACTCTCCTAACATGTCAACAATCTCAATTGCTGGGAGTTCCTTGTTGTTTGCTCTGTTTGTAAGTTGCACAAGTTTGTATTCGCCAGTCTTCGCGTAGTTATAACTCTCGATACTTGGTGTTGCACTGCCAAAGATAATTGGACAGTCGTTTAGGTATGCAAGATATCTTGCCACCTCATGAGTGTGAAAGCGTGGATTGCTCTCGCTATAATAACTGCTGTCATGCTCTTCATCAACAACAATAACGCCTACGTCAGTTAGTGGCGCAAATATGCAACTCCTAGCGCCTATTGCAATTCGTGCCTGTTTCGTCTTAAGTCTGTTCCACTCGTCAAACTTTTCTCTTGGAGATAGTCCACTGTGAAGAATTGCCACATTATCGCCAAATGCGTTTTTAAATCTTGAAAACATTTGAGGTGTGAGTGAAATTTCAGGCACAAGCATAATGGCAGTTTTTCCACTTTCTAACGCACGTCTTATGACCTCAATATACACCTCAGTTTTTCCGCTACCGGTTACTCCATGCAACAAAAAAGAGTTGTATTTTGAGTTTGAAATCATGTCAACTGCTTTTTGTTGTTGGACGTTCAAGACAATGTTCTTTTTGGGTATGGTTAGTTTTGCCTCAATAGGTTTGAGGTCCACTTCTTTTGTTGTAAGCACCAAAAACCCTTTTTTAACCAAACTTTTGATTGCACTAGCACCAAAAAGTTTTGACAAAACGTCTTTTTTTTCTTCAGGTTTTTCTTTGAGATATCTTATAACCTCTAACTGTTTTTTTGATCTTGAAAATTCCGTCTCATCTATATCTTTTAATTTAAGGCTTAAAAAATCTTGAGTTTTAGCCTTAATCTTGCCATTTCTCACAAGGGGTGGAATACAAAGTCTAATTGTATCAATAAGCCTCAAATAAAATTTTTGCTTCATAAAAAAGCACAACCTCAGCATCGTTTTTGTTAGCATAGGTTGTGCATCAAGTTTTTTTGTAATATCTTTCAGTTTTGTTTTGTCGCAACTAGCGTCTTTTTTTGTGTTAATCACAAAGCCTTCGATACATCTTCCAGCAAAACTTACAAGCACTCTGTCACCACTTTCAATTTTCATATCACTTGGCACATTGTAGTCAAAAACTCTATCGACACTACTAGACATAACATCAACTATCACTTCTGCAATCATATATGTTCCTCGTAGTATTTTTGAAAAAAACTTGTTGCCCCAAAATTTTCGTTAAATAAAAAACAAAGAAAGATTAAACTTTCCCGTTTTCAATTTTGCTTGCAACTATTTTTCCAGCATAAACCTCACGTGCTGCAAGAGAAATTGCCTTTTCTTGAGAAGCCTCAATAACTTCTGGGATTTCCTTCTCAAGTTCTTTTGCTCTTTTTGTGACAAGATTTGTCAAAATATATTCGTTACCTGCAATTTTTCTAAGTTCTTCAATAGGTGGATCGATCATCATAATAAAAACACGACTTCCTTTTTACAAAAATTATTTACGCATGTGATTTTAACACACAAAAACAAAAAAATCAAGAGATTATTGTGCGCCTTACAAAAAATAAAAACTTTAATAACATTGCAAAAAAAATAGTTTGAAAAAAACAAACTATTTTTTTAAGATTTAAATTATAAATTTGAGAAGTCAAGTTCTACCGCTTCACCATCAAAGTTTTGTGCTGTCAACTCATAAGTTTCAGTATACTCTTCATCAGTGATTGTTGCACGCCTTGAAAGGCCACTGCCACTAGATCCGCCAAAATTTATGGAGCAACCAAACAACCCTCCAACAGCACAAAGGCACATAAAAAACCCGAGTGCAAGTATCTTTATCTTTTTCATATACAATCTCCCCCTTCTTAAAATTCTTTTGTATTACAAACCAATATCTGCTTTTGAAATGCCATTAATTTCAGTTTGTGATGGTTTGCAAAAATACACAATAAGTATTATCCAGCCAACTATTGGCAAGAACCAGAAGAACAAATTGAATGGACTTTTGCCAGCATCAATAAGCCTTCTTGACTGAATTGCAAGTGATGGAATAATAGTCAAAATGCTATATAAAGATTCTAGATAATAAAATGCGTTGTGCAATGCTGGCAATACTTCAAAAAAGCCAAATAGCATACTAAGCAATGCTTCAAACAAAACCACATACCAAAAATCACGTCTTGAGGTCTTGCCAGAAAACTCAGCATATTTTTTCCAATACTCAACATAACACGCCCACAATTTGTCCATAAATCAACCTAGCCTTTTAATTTATATTTTAAATTTAACACAATATTTTATTTTGATCAAACAAATAATATGCCTACGATCAAAAAAAATACGCTTGCTGTTTTTTAGACAGGAAGCATATTTTTGTAATTTGAAAGTAGTTTGAATTTTGAAAAATAGTTTAATCCCTAAATTGCATTATCAAAACTTCAAAATGATATTATATAAAAAAGAGTTTTTGCCGTCATTTACCTACATATTATACTCTTCGAAATAGTCATCATCATAAGGTATTTCATCGTCAATAAACTCAGGGTTTTGTCCAAACTGCATAAAAATCTTTAGATCGTCATTAGAAGGCTCTTCCTCTTCTGGCTCTTCCTCGTCCATTTCTTTTCCAATGCACTCTACAAACTCATCCTCTTCGTTCTCGTCATCATCTAGTGTATTATAAAGGTCTTCAAGTTCGTCTTCAAAAAATTTTACTTCATTCTCTTGCTCTTTGGCTATACTCAAGTTTTTGTTAATAATTTTTTGCATTTTTGCCATTTCTTCATCGGTTTTCTCGCCAAAACAAACGCCCTCTCTTGCTTCATCATCCATTTGATGCGCCATGCGATATTGATTTTTTAGAAGCCTATCAGTAAGTTTAACCTCAAGTGCTTTTCTTTCACCATTACCCTTATAATTGCTCATAATCTCTCCCTTGTTTTACAAAAAAATTATATAAAATTCTAAATATCAGTTTTTAAAATTTTTGTTTATTTAAATTTTAAAAAATAGCAACACATAAAAATCTTATGACAACACTTAGACTATTGTAAGGTTGTCACACTCTTCTTCATAACGAAGATAATCCTCTTTATCACTGCAAGATGGTTGACCAAAAGGATCTTCTATAACACGATTATTAGTAGATTTTGGTGAACTTGCAGACTCATCTTCAAAACAAGGTTCTTGCGTTTGCTCAGGGTGAATATCTTCAATTTTGCCAAGACAATAGTTGATAATTTTTTCAACCAAAACCATTTGCTCATCTGGATAAACACCTGCCTCAACGTCATTCATATACCTTTTTGCAATATCAAAATACTTTGTAGGATCACCATTGCAAGTCATATCAATAATCGTCTTCGTGGGATTTTTGCTTGGATCAGCATTTATCTTTTCATTAATTTTTTGCTCATCTTTACTATCAAAAAAACAATCTCTAACAAAAGCCATTTCTTTGTCATCGTTATTGCCAATAGTTGCCATATTTTTTTTGTCCCCTTTTTGTTACAAACAAAATATATACCAAGGTGGCATATTTGTCAATATTGACTTTTAATATTGGTACAATGTGAATAACAAAAAACAAAAAAATAAGACAAAAAAATTTTTTTGTCTTACCTATTTTATTTTTTTAAAAAACACCAAATTTTGTAGAGTGTTAAAAACAAAAAAAACACGAATTTTGCCACAAAGCACTATGATTTTATAAGTTTTTCAAACTCGTCTTCATTTATGATTTTTATTTTAAGTGCCTCTGCCTTGGCGTACTTGCTACCAGCATCCTCCCCAGCAACGACAAGATCAGTGTTTTTTGAAACACTTGACACGACATCGCCACCCATATCTTCAATAATTTTTGTTGCCTCAGCACGTGGATAAATTTTAAGCACACCAGTCAAAACCACTTTTTTGTTTAAAAATGGACTGTCAGCACTAATCTCAAGATTTTTTGGTTCAACCAAGGTTATGCCACAATCAAAAAGTTTTTGAATTTCGCTCAAGTTGTTGGTATTTCTAAAATAAGAATATATATTTTGTGCAATAATCTCGCCTATATCTCTAACCTCAACAAGACTTGAAAGGTCTGCCTCCATAATATTTTTTAGTGTCCTAAACTTTTTTGACAAATCCTTTGCTGTTTTTTCACCCACACCATCGATAGAAAGACCATCTAAAAACCGAGAGAGGTCAACTGTCTTGCTTTTTTCGATGCTAGACAAAATATTGTTTATCTTTTTGTCTTTGAAGCCCTCCAAAGACACAAAGTCGTCATACTTTAGTGCATAAATGTCATAAAGATTTTTAACACCACATCTATCACACAAAAGACCTATTATTTGCTCACTAAGCCCCTCGATATTCATGCAATTTCTACTTGCAAAATGATCAAGTCTGGCAACAATCTTGTCATGACAAGACGTGTTTTGGCAAAAGAGATTTGGACCAATGCGATGCAAAGGTTGATGACAACACGGACAAGTCTTAGGAGGCACAATTGGTGTCGAATTTTCGTATTCTTGTGCCAAACCCAAAATTTCGGGTATAACCTCATTGCTACGTCTAACAAAAACAAGACTACCTAGTTTTACGTTTTTCTTTTCAATATCACAAATATTGTTGAGGGTTGCACGTTTAACTGTTGCCCCTGCAAGTTCAACCGGATCAATAAGGGCCGTAGGTGTCACTCTGCCAGTTCTCCCCACATTCCACTCAACCTTTCTCAAAACACTTGTCAGTTCCTGTGGAGCAAATTTGTATGCAATTGCCCACTTTGGAAATTTTGCCGTATAGCCAACTTCGTCACGGAGTTTTAGCGAGTTTAGTTTTACCACAAGTCCGTCAATCAAAATGTTTAGCATTGACTTGTTTTTGTCGACATCATTTATAATCTTTTCAAACTCGTCAATATTCTCTACAACCTCAAAGAGTTTGCCAGTTAAAAACTTGTTTTGTTGCAAGAATTTGTACACATCCTCTTGAGTTTTGAGTTCGCTATCGTCAATTGACACAATATCATAAAAAATAACATCAAGATTTCGCTTTGCGGTGACCTTTGGATCGAGGTTTCGTATTGCACCTGCAACAGCATTTCTTGCATTTTTGAGTTTTTCGTCAGCGGTTTTGTTGTATTTTTCGAGATTAGACAAAGTGATTATCCCCTCACCAGCGACTGTGAGTTCGCCCTTATAGTCAATCTCAAGAGGCACAGACTTAATAGTTTTTACCTGTTCGGTCACATCTTCGCCTACCTCACCATTGCCCCTTGTTGAAGCCTCAACAAACTTGCCATTTTTGTATTTTGCAATAATTCTTAAGCCATCGAACTTGTATTCGACAACAAATTTTTGTTTGCCACATATAGACTCGACATCACTTAAAAATTTTTTTAGTTCATCAATAGTTGTACATTTGTTAAAACTAAAGAGTCTTACCTTGTGAACAACTTTTTTAAATCCCTTCAAGACCTCTCCGCCCACTCTTTGAGTTGGTGATGAGTCAAGCACAACACCTGTCTTTTTTTCAAGTGCCAAAAGTTCGTCATAGAGTACATCATAGTCATAATCAGACACAATTGGCTTTTCAAGAACATAATACTGATAGGCGTATTTGTTCAAAAGTTGAGTCAAATATTTTTGTCTTTTCATATCCTCCATAACAAACTTTTCCCTTTTTGATTTTTATTTTTGGTTTTGTAATATAATTGCCAAAATAGACAAATTTAAAAACCTGACAAATTTTATTTGAAAAATATTTCAGTATTTTTAAGGTTTTTTTATTAATTTTTATACAAGCGTTATTGGTGCATACTCAACAGATAGTGTCTTAACACCAAAATTCTCAAAGTTTATGCTCACGCATTTTGTGATATTTATGCCCTGATTTGATGTGATAACACCACGGCCAAACTTTGGGTGAGTAACAGTTTTGCCTACTGCATAGGTTAGTTCAAGATTTTTTGTTTTTGCACCCCCACTTCCTGATGACAGTGGATTTTTGTTCAAACTAAAACTCATCTTTTTGAATGTTGGGAATGAAGTACTTACCGCATTTGTTCTCTCAAAATTCATTTTTGAATTGTCGCTAGTTTGCATCAATTCACATTCCCTCAAAAATCTTGATGGCATGAGATAGTCACGTTTGCCATACATAAAACGAGACTTTGCATTTGTTACAAAAAGACGCTCTTTTGCACGTGTCACTGCCACAAACATAAGTCTTCGCTCTTCTTCCATGTCATTTTCTGTCGAATATGTTCTAATTATAGGAAACATTCTTTCCTCTAAGCCACAAACAAACACTACCCTAAATTCAAGGCCTTTGACGGCGTGAACGGTGGCTATGGTCACATTGTTGTCCTCTTCATCATACTCGTCAATGTCGGATATAAGGGTTATACTCTGCAAAAATTCACTGACAGTTGCCTTTGGATTGTTTTTAAAAAACTCTTCACAAAGCACGAGAAAGTTGTCAACATTGAGTAGCCTTGAGATATCCTCTTCACTATTTGTGTTATATATTGACCTAAAGTCTATCACCTGCACTAAGTATTTTATAAACAAAAACGCCTCAAGTTTTTCATAATTTTCATTTAACTTTAAAATTATATCTTTAAACGGCTTTATCTTTTTTTCAATGCTCGGTTCAAGAAGATACTCTTCACTATTAAGTATCAAATTAAAAGGGGTTGTATTGTGAAACTCACTAAGCGACAAAATATTTGCAATTGTTGCTTCACCTATGCCACGTTTTGGATAGTTTATGATCCTAGAAAACGAAGTTGAGTCATAAGGATTTGTTAGCATTTTGAGATATGACACAAGATTTTTTATTTCTATTCTATCAAAAAACTTGTTGCCACCAAAAATTTTGTATGGGATATTATAGTTCAAAAATTTTTCTTCAAAAGGTGCAGTCATGGCGTTAAGCCTAGTCAAAATTGCAAAGTCGCTATACTTGTAGCCGTGATCAACAACAAGAGTTTTTATCATACTTGCAACATATTCTGCCTCGCCAAATTCGTCATTTGCAGTATAACTTTCCACCTTGACGCCTATTGTATTGCTTGTCCAAAGAGTTTTTTCGTTTCTGTTTTGGTTGTTTTTTATAAGATTGTTTGCAACTGTCAAAATTTGCTTAGTGCTACGATAATTTTGCTCCAATTTCATCTTTTTGAGGTCTGGAAAATCTCTCTCCATGTCCCTAATATTTTGAATGTTTGCTCCACGCCATGAATAAATGCACTGGTCCTCATCACCTACTACAAAAATGTTGTTGTGTTCCATTGCAAGAAGTCTTGCAAGTTTGTATTGAATGTAGTTTGTATCCTGAAATTCATCTATGTGAATATACATAAATCTGTTTTGATATTTTTTGAGTATGTCAGGAAATTCGACAAAAAGTTCATAAGTTTTGGTGAGTAGATCGTCGAAGTCAAGAGCATTGTTTGAAGCCAAAAATGCTTGGTAGGCAGAATACACTTTTGTAATATCATCAATTTCGTCAAGTGCCTGATTTTGTTTTTGATATTCCCATGGTGAAAGGTTGTTGTTTTTTGCATTTGAAATGTGAAAACTTGCCTTTTGATAAAAGTTTTCCTTTTCAATTTTAAGAGTTGCTATAACATTTTTTAAGGCTTTTTCTTTTTCTGTATCGGTATAAATAGAAAAATTGCTGTCAAAATTGACTTGGCTAAAAAGATTTTTGGCAGACTTCAAACTTGAAATGTGGCGTCTTAAAATCTTTGCACACATTGCGTGAAATGTGGATATCCACACACTGTCTGCACTGTCAACCATAGACTCAAGTCTTGACTTCATCTCGTTTGCTGCCTTGTTGGTAAATGTGATTGCAAGGATATTTTCTGGACTAACATGAAGAGTTTCAATAAGGTAGGCTATTCTATATGTAATCAACCTAGTTTTACCACTACCAGCCCCTGCAAGAACCATAACAGGCCCCTCAATTTGCATAAGGGCGTTGAGTTGAGAATTATTTAGCATACTTAAGTCAATTTTGTCTTTCATAGTTATAGTTATAACACAAAACGCTTTTGTTTTTCAATCAAAATTTTGCACAACTTTTGAAAACTCTTATAGCCTTTTTTTGCCACACTTTATCCTAAAAAAAGGTTTTATAGGACAAAAGAAATTTATCACAAATATCTTTTTTGCACTTTGAAAATTGTTAACTTGCAAAAATGCAAAGCACAAAAAACACAACAACACAAAAAATTAGAATAATTTATAGAAAATTTGTTAGAGTATGCTCCTTATAATATCTAGCACGCATAAACTTGTATTTTTGTGTAAGATTGTTGATATAAAACTGTTTTGCCTCTGCATCAAGACTGGCAAAAAGATTTTTGTCAATAAGGTTTGAAACGGGATTAACTGTATTTTTTGTTTCAATAATTTCGCACACTTTTTTGTATAGTTCTTCATCATAAGAAATTTTTTTGGATGGCATTTTTTTGACAACCTTTGATTCATCTATTTCCTTTTTCTTTGAAATATAATCAAAAAAGCACTTATTATTGTCTATTGTGCTTGATTTAACCATTGAATAATTGTTTGATTTTAGTCTTTCTTTTGCTAATCTTGCTAGGTTATAAATATTGCCTTTTGCTCTTGTCATATTTGCCATATTTTGCTCCTTTTTTTAAAAAAAATATGCTAGATAATTTTGCATAAAAACATAACCTAGTATAGTGAACTAAGAAAACTTATCAAATTAAAAAATTGCCTAATCTTGTCTTTTTTTAACTGTTTTTAGACTTAAAAAAGTCAAAAAAATTGAGAAAAATTTGACACATAAAATTGACAAAAATTGCGACCCAACACACTCAAAAATAGACAAAAAAAGTTAAAAAAATATTTGACAAATTTGTATCCCAACAATTTTAAAATTGTCAATTTTTTTAACTTTTAATGATAATTTTTTGTACTTATATTAATGGCTTTTAATTCTATAATACATCTTATATTTTTAAGTTTGTATTGTGTTTTGTAGCAAAAACAATGCTTAAAAAACTTGTGCGATATACTATACATTTTTTATTGCTTTTTGTTTTTTATATGCTTTTTGATTGAAAAAACATTTAAAACAAAGTTTTTGTTTTTGTTTTTCTTAATCTTTTTCGACTGATTTTGTTATATGTGCAATCCCAGTAACTTTATTAACTGGAAGGCTAAAACTTATTCCCTTGCCTTCGGCGTTTAAATTTGACTTTTCACAAATTGCCTTCATTATTTCTTTTTTCTTACTGCTTTCAACCAAGGTAAAAACAACTTCTTTTTCTGGCATAATGTTTATTCCAAAAATGCTTGTGCCATTTTCCTTTGTACTACTACCTCTTCCATATATAATTGTTCCGCCACTTGCACCTGCTTCTCTCGTAGCATCAACAACGTTGTCTGAAAATCCTCTGTCTACAATTGTTACTATAAGTTCATACTTTTTTTCTTCCATTTTTCTACTTTCCTTTTAATTTAAAAATAATAGCCAATTTCCTCAAGCAGATCGCTTGTTGCTGATTTTATTGGAATGGTAAACGCTATTCCGTAACGTTTTTCTTCAAGTTGCAATTTTTCATTCAAAATTTTTAAGATTTTTTCTGAGTCTTTCAGTTTGATAACTGCAATTATAATCTCTTTTTCAAGACTGCCAAGGCCAAACAGACTAGCCATACTACTACTTGCAGTTCCCTTGCCTCTACTGATAACTTTAAGTTCAATTTTTAGTTTGTTTAAAATTTGACAAACAAAATCACCTTTTTCTTTATCAATAATTACAAACAAAGTTTCAATTATTGGAGGGACTTTTATTGATGCTTTTGTTTTAAAAATATTTTTTAAAACTTTTTTAAATTTTGGTTTGGGTTTGTTTGTTTTTTCTATTTTTTTTGAGTTAACTTTTTTTTCATCTTTCATATTCCTTCTCCCAATCAAACTCTATTATTTCTTGCTTTTTTTCTTTTGTAGTGTATTTTTTTCCCCAATCAAACTCTATTATCTCAAATTCTTTATTTTCCCGGCCTAGATCATAAACTTTTTGTTTTTTAACCTTGAGCGTATAGATTATACCAAGCAGTTGCATTGCAAGAATTGGAAAAGAAGATACAAAAGAAAGAGTTACAAAATATCCACCTTCTTCAACTGCAAGGGCTTTTACAAGAGGTGACACAAGCGCAACTGACATTGCTCCTGCAGCAATTCCGCCAAGATCATAGGCTATTGCTGTAAACAATTTTTGATTTATAAAAGAGCAAACTATGCAGACAAGATATAAAGGCACAAGAACATATAATGAATTGAATGGATGTCTTGCCCAGATGATTGCAAGCCCTATTGCAAGAGCCACCCCAAGTGACATAATTGCGACAACCAGTTTGCCCTTAATTGAACCTGAAGTGTTAAGTTCAATTTGCTTTTTAAGAACGTGAACGGCGGGTTCTGCCATTATGGCAAAAGTGCCAAAAACAAGACCAATTAAAACAACAAAGAAATCATTTGTTGATGTTAAATAAGTTCCTATTGTTGACCCTGCTGCTTCATATCCATAGATGGCGCCGGTTAAGAAAAGCACAACACCTATAAAAGTGTTAAAAAAACCTATTAGAAGTTTTGTTGTTTCTTTTTTTGAAAATTTTATTGGTCTTTTAAAAACAAGAAACATAAGAAAAAGCAAACATATTACAATGCCAACGCTTTTTATATTTGACAAGAGCACAGAAGTAAAAGTTGATGCTTCCTCAACAATACTAACAGTTCCTGGTGTAGCAAAAAAGCACAAGATTTGAACTGCAATTATTGGCCCTATAGAGCCAAGTGCTATAAAACCAAAACTATTATCGGATGATTTGCTTTCCATAAAAGAAATAAAACCAACACCAAATGCCAAAAGGAATGGCACTGAGACAGGGCCTGTTGTGACACTTCCAGAGCCAAAGCAAATTGAAACAATATTTTGTTTTCCAACTGAATAAAGGATAATCGCAAGTGCCAAACATATTATGTAAGAAACTGCTAAAATGTATTTTAAATCAATTTTTAACATTATTCTTAGTACTGCAATCCCTGTATAAAAACCAACGCCAAGAGAAACAATTGCAATTAACAACCACATATTTGATCCAAAGGCTTCTTTTGCAAGTAACATCAAATCTGGTTCGGCAATAGTTATTAAAAAACCAATGCTAATTGCCGAAAAAACCACAAGCAATACTTTTTTGAGTTTGGAAAGGTATGACCCAATTGCTATGCCAAGTTTGTCCATTGCAGTATCTGCACCCAAAGTAAAAAAAGAAAGTCCTATTATGAACAAAATGGTACTTATTAAAAGTTTTATAAAAATTTCGGTATTGTTTATATCAAATATTAGCAACAGCACAAAAACAATAGTTGTTATAGGAACAACCGAAATGACAGATTCTTTAAATTTTTTGCTCAACTCTTTAAACACAGCGTTTGCACCCTCTCTTACGCATTTTATAAGATAAATATCACTAATTTAAAGATAACATCTTTTTTTAAAAAAAAACAACTTAAATTTCAATGTTTTTCAAATACAATTAAAATTTAAGTGTTTTTTAAAATTTTTACTTTTTCTTTTTTCTTGCTGCTGCTTGTTTTTTCTTTTTTGCTACAGAAGGTTTTTCGTATGCTTCCTTTTTTCTAAGGTCACCTATGATACCGTCCTTTTGGCATTTTCTTTTAAATCTTTTGATAGCACTTTCCAAACTTTCGTTCTCGCCTACTTTGACTGTTGACATACTCTCACCTCCTTCATAAAAACTGAGTATACGTGATATTTTAAGCATTTTTTGTCGTTTGTCAACAAAAATTGTTTAATTCAAAAGCATTTGTTCTGTCAAACTCTCGATATTATGATTTGAGTGACTAAAAATATTTGATATCTCATTTGGAACATTTATTTCGCCATGTGTGGCGTCATTCACTTCAGTTGGCAGTGCCGTTGGCATGCCCTCATTTTCAGGAATTGCCAAAACTTCACTGACTGATAATTTTGAGAATGAATAAAAGCCCCTTTGATCTTGGCAAAACGTGCTGTTGTCGATGTATTTTCCGTCATCCAAAAGTCTAAACATTCCGCTTGGTCCTTCACGACCATCAATACCTTCCATATGTATAAGATAAGGTGCATGACCAAGATTGTATGTTTTGTAGGAACTATATGCATAAGTAATGACCTTTTCGCTAACAAGTGTTTTCTCGCTTGTTGGATCATTGCTATCAGCATACTCGCGAACAGCAGTTGAAACAATATAAGGCAAAGTCTCACTCTTTTTGGTCTCAATATTTTGCTCACCATATCTATAACTTGTTTTGTATATAGGTCTTTTGACTTGGTCGAGAGTTGAAAACAACTTTGATGACATAAAATCCTTTTCGGTTTGAGGACAAATAATAGTCTGCCCTGTTGCGTCAGCATATGCAAAACGGCTCTCTTTTGATGGTTGGGCATTTTGCTCTAGTTTTTGGCTTATCGTTCCATTTTTTTTGTATCTATCGGCATATTGCTCAAATTCAAAATTATTACAACTGTATTTTGCGTGTACCATAGGGATTCCATCGCTCTTTGCTTTTGCCACAAAATCAACAGTCATGCCCACTTCATCAACAACATGCTTTTCAAACATAAGAGTTTTGTTGTCTTTTATATTTTTTTGAAGTTCATAGTATCCGTTTTTAAAACATATAACCATATCCTTGATAGGGTTAACGTTGCCAAATCTTTCAAAACTCGCAAAAGGCATGCAACCAATAAAGCCCATCGCAACGGGATGCAAACTGTGAGTTCTACCCATTTCACCACCATTTTCTTTGATAGACTCAACAAAGCCTTTTATAGTTTCCTCTGGCAAAAACTTGGCATAATCCACATGTTTGTTTTCGTTATCATCTGGCTTTACATATAGCCTTTTAAAATTGTGCATAAAAGAAGGTTCAAGAGACAATTTTGTTCCCAAATTTGGTGCAAAATATCTTGGCTCTAATTTTGAACCATGATAGAGTTTTGAAAAACTGTTTTTTAGTTTTGAAAAGTCAATTTTTGGCATTTAAAACAACTTCCTCCTCTATAACACAATATTTTTATCGTGAAAATAATATACCAATAAGGTCGAGTTGTCAACGTGCAAATTGTCTAAAATTTGCATACAAGTTTGTCTTCAAACATGGCTATAGGCATGACCCTAACTATGCTTCCAATCTCCACATCGCCATCAACTATGCACTTTATATAGTTTTTGCTAAAGCCAACAAATTTGCCATCTTTTTTTTCTTCAATCAACACCTCAAGAGGCATTCCAATAAACTGCGACACATAGTCAACATGCATCTCGTTTACAATTTCTCTAAGTCTTTCTTCACGCGCTTTTATAATGCTTCCATTTAATTGTGGCAAAGTACCTGCCCTTGTTCCCTCACGAGATGAAAATGCAAAGTAGTGAATATTGCCAAACTTAACCATCTTTAAAAAATTTAGGGTATTTTCAAATTCACGATCAGTTTCTGTTGGATAGCCAACAATAAGATCTGTTGTTATGTTTGCCTTTGGAAAATATTTTCTTATCAAATTGACTTTTGACATATAATCCTTTGTGTTATAGTGCCTATTCATATCACAAAGAACCTTGTCACTTCCACTTTGCAAACAAAGATGAAAAGAGTCACAAAAATTGTCCATAGACTTTAAAACCGTAAGCAGTTTCTCGTCAACAACGCTAACTTCAAGCGAACTTATCCTTAGCCTACTTGGCACGTCACGAAGTTTATCCATAAGATCTGCAAGTGCCAATTTGCCGTCGATTTTAAAGTCCGAAATATTTATGCCCGTTAGCACTATTTCACGACAAGTTCTTGACAAAAGCATTGCCTCGTTCACAATACTTTCTACATTTCTTGATCTACTTCTTCCTCTTACAAAAGGGATTAAGCAATACGAGCAATAGTTGTTGCATCCGTCTTGAATTTTTATATAACCACGAGTTCTAACATTTGTTGCCACAAGATCATCTTCATATTCAAGCGGAATAGAGCAAACATGATTTCCAGCCTTGTCAAAGTTATGCTTTATCTTGCCTTTGCCATAAGTACCTATAACGCTTTCAACTTGCTTTTTTTCCAAAAATTGCTTTGGATTGTTTTGAGAGGCACAACCCATGACATAAATCTTGCCCTTTGGATTAACCTTTTCAATTTTTGATAAAATCTGTCTAGATTTTTTTTCTGCCTCTTTTGTTACAGCACAAGTGTTGACAATATATATATCCGCCACCTCAAGATTTGTTGTAGTTTCATACTCGTCTTTGAGCGAATTTATGATGCCGTCTATTTCATATTGATTAACCCTGCAACCCAAATTTAACAAACAAACTTTCTTCATAATTTTTACCTATAAAAAGTTTTAAGTCCCCTTTTTCTTCTGTCTTTTAAAATTTATATGTAACGCACTCAAAAATTGTCTTCTTGTGCGTATTGTTTGTGAACTTTTGTATCTAAAATTGTTTTTTATTTTTCAACAAATGCTTACAAGCCTCTATATTTCATTTAATTCATACAAAACTATTGTAGGCACAACAACAGATGCTGTCTCCGCCCTCAAAATGCGTCTACCAAGTGAAATAGAAATTACATTTTTTTGCCTTGAAATCACATCTATTTCGCTGTCATCAAAACCGCCCTCACTGCCAACAATACATGCAACCTTTTTGTCAGTCATATTGCTAAGTTTACTTATTTTTTGACGCAAGACATCAGTCCTCTCTGGACTTTCCTTTTCGTTTGCAAAAACGACCAAATCAAAACCTGATAACATATCAATCATTTTGTCAAAAGATTTTGTGTCGTCAACCTCAAGAAGTTTTGTTCGCTTTGATTGCTTACAGGCAGAAATCACAATTTTTTTTAGTCTTTCAATTTTGTTCTCGTTTGCCTTTGCCACACAAAATTTTGATAAAAATGGCACAATTCTAGTTGCACCTATTTCACACAACTTTTGAGTTGCATATTCAAGTTTGTCTAACTTTGGCAGTGCCTGAAAAAGCGTCAAATAGACATTTGGATTTGCATGACACTCTTTTTTTGACAAAACAGTAAGAGTTGCCTCTTGCTTTTTAATATCTGCAATCTTGCACTCATACACGTCGCTACCGTCAAAAAAGCACTCTACCGTGTCGCCTACTCTTAGTCTCATCACCTTTGTCATGTGCAAAAATTCATCGCCCGAAAGCACAAAATGTGAAACACTTGAAATGTCAAAATCGACATAAAATCTTTTTTCCATAACGGGACTCATTGTATCAAAAGAGGTCTCTCAAGTCAATTCTCTTTTGGCCTTTTTTGGTTCTTAAAACTCAAATATTGATATATGCTAGATACTACCTATGGTGTAGCGTTTTTGTCCTATTTTTTCAATAAAAGCATGTTTTTTTTTGCATTTTTATTTGTATTTATGTTAACTTTCCTGCAAATTAAAGCGTAATATCAAAAAAAATTTTATATTTGTAACCTTAACTCAACCTAGATGTGATGTGACACTTAATAACTCAAAAATATTTTATTTGACACCACAATTTTGTGGTGAATTTTAGCCAAACAAAAAAACTCAGTATTGACTATACTAACTAAATCATGTAATATATTTATAATCAAAATTTGTGAGGTTGAAAATGAGGTTTATTGATGAAACATCAAACAAACTTGAACTCTTCAAAATGAATCAATCTTTGCTTAGACTCAAAGAACTTGAAGAAAAGCAAATGGAATATATGCTAAAAGAAGCCCCAGACAATAGTTTTGAAGATATTAAAGACGAATATATTTTTAACAACCTAGAAGAAGACGGAGTTTATCGTCATGCTAGGAACATTTTTGGTTACAACGAAGACGCAAAAGATTTTAGCGAACTTGATATTCATGCTTCTACCATAAGGCGTTTAAAAAATGGAAAAGTAGTCCTCACCACTCACGATGACGATGTTAATAGTTCGTGTATTATAACAAGGTTTGACCTTGTTACAAATGAAGAAGAGGCAAACATCAGGCTTAACCACAGAGATGGCAAACAAAGAAACATTTTGTTTGGGACTAATCGCAACAAGATGGCACACAGGTTGTGGAGAGAAACAAATTTAATCCCTACAAGCACCACCTTTGTATATAACGGCACTGTATACAAAACAAATGAATACTGCAAAGGAAACGACGACGATGGTCCTGCCGTTTTCAAAAAATATGGACACAATGCAATTGAGGAAATGGATCCAAGACCACGTGGCATGGCAGAAAATTGCGACAAGTTGGTTTTTGACGTTATGACACAAAACAGAAGACGCATTGTAGAGTTTTTGGATGATGAATTTCCTGAGGCCGAATTTTGTATAGGAGGCAAAGCCCCAGGGGAAAATGTTTTAAAAGGACATTTTAAAAAGGCTAATGATTCAAAGGTTGTCGAATTAAAAACATCTTCAAAACAAACTGACACAGACACCGAAAATGAGTCAAATGAAAATAATTTTAACGACTCATGTATAATAATAGACGGAGGATTTAGGTATAAAGGTGATGATGATTTTAAACCTGATCCCCTCACCCCTGAAGAAGAGGCATTTTTGAAAAGTCTTATGCGTTCGCCAAGAAGCGATACACAAGAACCTTTAAATGACAATGAAAAATCCTTAGCAACTAATGATGAGAAGGCCTTTTTAGAAAAAACACACAAAACATCTAAGATAGTTGAATTTAAGCCAAAAGAGGACAACTCTCAAGGCTCAAACATCCTTGTTGGTCATTTTGGAAAAGATGACGACAACAACCCTGATGACGACTTTGAGCAATAAAAAAGGAAATGATTTATGACAATTTTAAACAAATACTTTTTTGCTAATATAAAAAACTACTCTATTGCAAAAGATTTTGCTGAAAAAGAGAATTCTCTTTTTAATCTAAAAGCAAGCAGAGAAAACCAAATAGCAAAAGTTTATCAATGTTACATAAATAGTGGATACAGCCCTGAGCATGCTTTTAAATCCTCTCAAATGGGTGATGGTTGCGGAAATCTTACAATTGGTTTAGACAAAAAATATATGTTTTCACGCAAATATAATTTTGAAAAAGGCGAAGAGCCATACAAACCAAATGTCATGGAAGTAAAATTTGATAAAAATTGCGACATAATTGTATCCACAACAGACATTTTGGATAAAGAAAGGATGCTTATTCAAGCCAAATTTAAATATGACCCAACACCTAAAGCGCTAGGATCAATGCTTGACAAAAACGGCACACCATATAACCTCATGGGTGACGGCGAAAAAACAGTTAATTTTTTTAAACAAACAGGTCTTGTACCAACAACTCTTAGATTTTCAATAGGTAAAATTCTTTATCAAGCAGACGAAACAAATCTTGACGATTTTTCAAGACCACAAACGACTACCCTGTTTTGTTATGGCACAAGTGAGTCAAAAGATCTTGAGCAATGGCAAATTGACCATGTTTCAGATCTTGCTGGAACTCAAGTGCTTGATATAATCGGTCAAAATCTTAATGGTTTTAAAGAACATATAAATGTTGCACGCCATTGTCACAACCTTGAGCCGATTAACTTTTTATTACTTGAAAAACAATTGCAAGACTATAGTGGTCCTGCAGAAGTCATACCAGGTGACGACGAACTTGAACAATAAAAACTAGTTTATTTAATATTATTCTTAAAAAATATCAAAAAATTTACACAAAAAAAATTGAAAAATATAAAAAACTTTTAAAAAATATAAAAAGCCAAAAAAGGAGAAAAAATTATGGCACTAATTGACATGGATTATGCTTTCACAAATTTTGCACACTTGCCTTATATGACAAAATTCGATGCGCACGACAACGCCCTAGCCGACAGGAAAGAAATTAGGTACAACGAAATAAAAGGCAACTATTATAGGTATATTGAGCATGGCTTTGACGAAAACAAGGCTCTTGTTGAATCTCAAAAAGGTGGAAACAGTACTGAAGGCAAAAAACTTTATCTATTTTCACACAAAGAAGAATTTTCTAAACACGATGGACCTTACAAACCAAACATCATGGAAGTTTATGCAAAAAAGAATGGTGATGTAATAGTATATTGCACAACCGACCACATTTTGCATGGCAGAACAAATCAGCACACATTTGTTAATGCCAAATTTGAGTATGATCCAACAAGTGAGGCACTTGGCTCTATGCTCTGTGGCATGGGCGACCCATACGAACTAATTATGGGCAAAGGTGAAAAAGCCCTTGACCTATTTAAGCAAACAGGACTTAGACCAGCATATGTTAGATTTGATATAGGCGACAATATTTATGAGGCAGACCAAAAAGACATTGGTCTTGTTGCACACTCAAATTTCTTAGGACCACAAACTTCCACAATTGTTCACCTTAACATAAATGACAACAATGATCCTACAAAAAAAGAAATTGATATGACAGCACAAGTTGCTGGAAATGCTGTCATGGATATGATTGGGCAAAATATGTTTGAATTTAATAACTACATAAAAGAGTGCCGTGAACTATATAATATACCTCAATTTAATGAAAAGGTTTTTGCAAAATTGCAAGAAAAACCTGCAGAATGCATCCCAAATGACGAAGAAGAATTTGAGCAATAAAAAAAACGCACTAAAATTTTAATACAAAAAAACTCTAAGTTAGATACCTAGAGTTTTTTTATTATTTTAACAATCAATTTTGAAAACCAAATTAAAAAAAGTTTAATTTTAAAGTTTTCTACAAAATATTACAATTTTGACAATTTGTCTTGATAATTTTTGTATTTTTTATAACTTGAAATTGAAATGCTATCATCTAACTTCTGCATTAGATCCTTTTCGAACTTTCCTATATCCTTTGGCATTTCAACACGCACTGTTACAATCAGGTCACCATAAACATCTTTTTGAAGATATTTTATGCCCTTATTTTTAAGTTTAAAGACCGTATTAGGTTGAGTAAGTGCTGGAATTGTGAGATCATAAAAGCCATCTGCAAGTGGAATTTTGACCTTCCCGCCAAGATAAGCAGTTGTAAATGGAATTGGAAGATCAAGAAGCAAGTTATAATGGTCACGCACAAGAATTTCGTGTGGTTCAACTGAGATGTTGACCAAGAGATCACCATTTGGGCCAGACACTGCACTTGCGTTGCCTCTTCCACGAATAGTCATAACTTGATCGTTGTCGATACCTGCTGGAATTTTTATCTTAACATCTTCTTGAACCTTTATATTTCCACGCCCATTGCAATCTGGACATTTTGTCTTGATTATCTTGCCTGTTGCATTACACTTTTTGCATGGACCAACATTGACCATTTGACCAAACAGTGTGTTTTGTGTGTATCTTACTTGACCTGTACCATGGCACTCAGAGCATGTTTCGTATTCACGGCCATCTTTTGCCCCAGTTCCCGAACAACTCTTGCACTTGTCAAGTTTTGTGATTTTAACGGTTTTTTCGCATCCAAACACTGCCTCTTTAAAACTGAGGTTTATGTTGACAGTTATGTCCTCACCTTGAACTTGCTGTTGCCCACGTCTAGACGCACCACCGCCAAAAGAAGAAAATATGTCAAATATGTCCTCAAAGCCACTAAAGCCACCCGAACTGAAGTGACCGCCAAAGCCACCACCATTTGCACCACCGCCAAAATAATCTCCTGGACCTGATGCTGAGCCAAATTGGTCATAATTTGATCTTTTATTGCTATCACCTAGCACTTCATAGGCTTCGTTGACTTCTTTAAATTTTGATGCACACTCTGCATCATTTGGATGAAGGTCTGGGTGATAAAGTTTTGCAAGTTTTCTATATGCCGTTTTTATCTCATCTTGAGTTGCGTCTTTTGAAACGCCAAGTGTTTCATAATAATCTTTGTTTGGCATGATTTTTATCCTTTTTTCGACTTTTTTTAAGTTTTGTAATACAAAAACAAAAGCGAAGATATCCAAAAATTTTTTGTTAATACTATAAATACAAGAATATTCTTCGCTTTATGTCTTTTTTGTTTTTAAAAACAAAATGTATT
>Ga0310786_10003165_pt1 | contig 24209 bp, 15 predicted proteins | sample AusTroGonzalo_MG_FD_203881 | JGI IMG/M metagenome (GOLD analysis project Ga0310786, IMG submission 203881) | Bovine rumen microbial communities from tropical cattle in Woodstock, Queensland, Australia - Gonzalo_03 (v2) (version 2) | ecosystem: Host-associated > Mammals > Digestive system >...
GGAATCAACCCATCCTCGCCAGTCAGCGTACCCCCGATCATGTCGCAGATGTAGATCCTACGGCTCTTCGTGACGCCATGCAGTTTCAAATCCACATCATAGTAGTACGCCGGACCGTCATATGCGCGTACATTGACCCATCCCATTTCGGGATCCCAGCCATGCCAGCACTCAATATGGACTTGCGGAAGATACTGCATCGCAGACGACGGCGCCGAGAACGATGCCTTCTCCTGCTTGCCGACCTTGACATCGACCGTGACGCTGCCGGAAAGCTTGCAGTACGAACCGACCGTTGCGGTGTGGACGAAGTCATACGACTCGTATTCACCCCATGCGTCGACAAGGTAATGCCCGGCGCCCTCGAACGTACCCACCGCCCAGGCGGCCGGCTTCCACACGGCATAGAGCGTAATGGACTTGCCGTTCTTCGCGAGGTCTGTCACCTTCACCTTGTTCTTGTACTTGACGGATCCGTCCGCAGTCGTGGCCCAGCCCGCGAACGTGAAGCCTTCGCGCTTGTAGGAATTCTTCGTGAGCGCGGTCTTGTCGCCGCAGTTGACTATCTGGGTCATTGGATCGCCGGCGCCGCCGTTCTGCTCGAAGTTGACGGTGTATGTGTTTCGCTTCCACACGGCGTATAACGTCACCGTCTTGTTGGCCGTTGCAGTGAGGTTCTTCACCTTCTGCTTGTTCGCATACGTCTTCTCCGCCGCATTCTTGCTGGTAGACCAGCCGAGGAACGTCCAGTTCGTACGCTTGAAAGCGTTGGCCGTGAGCGTCACGCTCTTGCCGTATGCCGTCGAAATGTCCTTCATTGAGCCGCTGCCGCCGTTGGCGTTGAACTTGATCGTATACTTGTTCGCCGCCCATTGCGCGTAGTACTTGACGTCCTTGGTGATCTTGGTTGTCGTAGAGATCTTCGTGCCGCCGGAAGTCTTCGTGTACCAGCCGTTTAGCTTATAGCCCTTGCGGGTTGCGGACGGAAGCGTGCCGATCTTCGCGTTCTTCTTCACTGCGCGCAGCGGCTCGCTTGTCGAACCGCCGTTTGCGTCAAACGTCACATGGCATCCATATTTCTTCCACGCCGCATAAAGCGTGACTGCCTCGGTCGTAGAGATCACCTGCCCATCGGTGTAGGATACGCTCCCTCCTGCTTCAGTCGCCCAACCCGCGAACGTGTAGCCCACGCGCGTGAACGAATTGACAGCCAGAGCCTGTTCTTCGCCATACATGAAAATCTGCTCCGGCATCGTCCCCACACCACTGTTGGCATCGAATGTGACCTCGCATGTATTGAGACGCCACTCCGCAACATATTCCACATCTCCGGCGGGAACTGTTTCCGCAACATCAGGAGTCCACGAGCTGAAGGTATGGCCCACCCACTCGGGAACCGGCAGGTAAGGAGCAATGTCGGTGCCATATTGCAGATCATATTCGACTCTAGCGTTCCCGTTGGAATCAACGCCGCCCGAAAAATCGAACGAAATGGTGTAGGTGTTGGCTGTCCAAACGGCATAGAACGTCTTGTCTAAGTCATCGACTCCGAACTTGATCGTCTCTCCGTCTGGATACAAGATCTCACCGTCCTGTTCCGTCGCCCAGCCCGCGAAGCTATGCCCGACCTTTGTGAACTCGTTTGAAAGAATCGGTGCCTCGACTCCATAGTCGTAGACCATGGCCGGCATCTCGCCTTCGCCGCCGTTCGCGTCGAAAGACACGCCGAACCGCGTCTTGGCAAAAGACACCTTGAGCGAACCCTCGTAGTTGCCGCGCCCCGCAAAAGTCAATTCCATGGCCGAAGTTTCCTGCTCCAGAGACCAACTTAAAGAGTAGTCTGCCGGATCTATCGCATGGCCAAGGTCGTCAACAAGACACGAAAGCGGAATGCGATCGCCGGCATCATAGACAAATGTCAAACCGGAAAGAGACGCCTGCGCGATGTCGCGTGGCCGTATGGTGAAGGTCGTCATGACCTCGCCCATATGATTCCCCTTGCCCCTGACGATCACGTATGCGACGCCGGCATTGACGTTGTTGCTGTAGGCGACATCATATTCCGTTTCCGGCAGGACATGCGTCGCGCTCTCTGCGACCATGACCTTGGGTTCCTTGGCGGCGCCATCATATACGATCGACCCGTCCTGCATCCACACCATGTCCGCAGTAATCGCCTTGGGCGATATCCTCACCGTGGCAGTGTTCGTGACCGTGTCGCAGCCGGGCGCCTCAATCGTACACCACACTGTTTCCGCCCCGTCCGTGACATTGGTGAAAAGTATGTTCGCCTCGCCGTAAGGCCCATCAGGGGACGTGGCGTATTTGACCAAGGCGTCTCGCGGATATATCAGCGTCACGGATATTCCATGGCCCTCGCGGTCATATTCACCGTCATAGCCGTCCACCCTGCTGCTTATGTACCCTATATTGGGGACACCTTGCACGTCTTCGGAGAACCGGAGCGAAATGTCCTTGTACGCGGTCGTTCCATTCGCATCCGATGCCGCAAGGGTGAGTATGATGCGGGAGCGCGATTGCCCGGCCGACAAATTGGTGCCGAACACCAAGACCCTGAACTTTCCGTCTCCTATGTTCTCAACACTCACATGATCATCGTCAACGAGCGAAAGATGGCTGGGCTTGGCCGAGAGCGACACGACAGAATCAGAGCATATCACAAGGAATTCCGTCGCGTCAAAGCCGCACTCATGATACATGCCCTCCGAAATTTCCTCGCCGTTGACGGAAACTTGGAGTATCTGCGGAGTTCCAAGTGCCGTCTTGGTGTCAATGCTCCACAAGGTGTCAGGAACTGCCGACACATGAAGGTTGTTTAGTGCCGGATTGATCAGCTTGACGTCAGATCCGAATCCAAAAGAATGCCTGCATATGACGGTAAGCCGCCCGCACCTCCCAGCCAGCGAACTTAACGGCACCGCCATGTGCGAAGGAGACGACATCGCCGTACGGTTCGTCCAAGCCTTTTGGAACGTATAGTCTCCATATGAATAATCGAGGAACTGCACCAAGATCTCATCGAATCCCTCCTTGCCTTCGTACTCGCCATAGAATTCATTTTCCGGAACCGACCAGTCAAAAGACAGAACAGTATCCTCCGTGATGGCGAACGGCTCTTGTATGTCGGCCGTCACGCCGCACCACCATTGGTTGGCTATCACGGCTTCAGCCGCCGCCCCTTCATACGACCATACGCCGCCAAGGTCATATGCGGAAAACACGAGATTGGTGTTGCAGGAAGTCTCGACTCCAGAGGACGGCACAACGCTTTCACCAGCAATGGACGCAGTCAACACGTCCGAAGTCTCGCATTCAACGATCGCGTCGGACATGATTGGAGTGACGGAAATGTTGTAAACGGCACCCTCCGTCAATCCCGACAGTTCAAGGCTGCGGTCGTTTTTGCCGACAAAGGACATGGGCAATTCAATCGACTCGAATCCAATGACATCAGTAACTTGAAAATCATCGAGAAGCACTCTGGTGTATCCTGGATAATAACTGTTGTTCTCGAAATCATATTCGACAAACACCCGGAATCTCGCCCTTTCTCCCGCATGACCGCCAAGATACACACGTTCCCTGTGCCAATACGCCGAAAGGTCTCTGGCAAGTTCTGGCGCGATGACGGTTTCCCACTCGCCGTCATTGAAGGACGCCTGTATTTCATACCGCGCATACGACAAGGCATAAACGCTCCGGAACATGAACGTCAAGACAGACGATCCGGTGAGAATGTAGGTCTTTGGGAAAGTGTATGTTCCATCGGCAAATGAATCCGCATAAAGAAGATTGCCCCTGCCTACACCGTATGTGGGATCGTTGGTCACGCATATTCCGGCATTCTCTGGAAGATACCTGGAATCCCGGCTTGGCTCGAACGTTCCAATGGGATCGGAGAAATCGCACATGAACGATGCGGCATGCGACAAGCTTCCGGAAAGAGAGAGCTCGAATCCCTCAAGCTTGTTGGTGTATATGTCCGGGAAGTGCCACCGTACCGTGATGTTGGTGTCGCACACGGCCGGAAGCGGATCAAGCTGCGGCTTGGCGCGTGGATGGTGCCCGACGTACACGCGCTTCACATTGTAACCCTCGAAATCTTCCGCTATGTTATAGTAGCCGTCGTGAGTCCCTGCGGCGCCGAAGTTCAAGTATGCGTATTTGCAGCCGGCGTCTTCCGCCCAGCCATGCACGACCACTTGATGGCCTCCATCGTACACCCCGCCATTTTCCTGCCAAATCGATATCTGACACGGGAAACCGGCCGCAAGACTGTCGCGAACCAGATCGGCGCCTTCTTGAAGATCCACCCACTGCCCCACTGTGTACCAATTCCTCACGTTGTCCGACACGGTCGAATAACTGGCGCTGGAATTTGCAGGCGAATACGCCATCTCCGCCATTACGTCCGTCCATAGCAGAAGCCTGGAAACAAGATGGCGGGTTGCCTCGGGAACGATTCCACGCAAATCGAACTTGCGCTCAGTCCACCATCTATACCCGCCTGTGGCATAATACTCGTAGTTGGTTATTTCATGATAACGCGTGTATTCATCATTGAGCAGATCCCATTCAATCGGCATATGGCCGTCGAACCTAACGGGGAAAGAATTCTCCTTGCCGTTTGCGTCAATGAAATCATGCGTGCAGGAATACACGCCGTCTATTCTGGCAGGCCACTTGAAATAATGGAAGAACTGGCTGGCGGCGGTGGCCACGCACCCGCAAGGACAACGCCCTCGTTTCCCTTCATCTGAAGTATCTGGCACATTGGCGTCATACACCGGCATGTAGTCGTTGAACGGCTGGCTCTGGCTCCATTTTGCCGTGAGGAACGGTTCTATGATCACGGCGTCATCTTGGACTTCAACGGCGCTGCTTTTCAGCCGGCGCCCACTCGGCCGCGCGGCGAGCAGTTTCGTCCAGCGCTCATGCCGCCCCGTGTTTTCACCAGACTCTTCGAAAATCCTCGTGGAATCTTCGGCGTCCCCAAGGAAAACGCGAACAGCCGAATCGTCTTCCGGCTCAACGTAGTCTTTGACCGAAAACGCCACGATGGGATCCACCAGATCGCTTCCGCTCATGACTATGTGACCCGACGGCGAAAGACGCACTATCCACAACCCGCCGCGCTTCGACACATCGGAAACGGACCTCCCCTTCAGGACGGCCCTGCCCACGGCGTCAGACGACAAAAACGCCGCCGAAGCCGTTCGAACTTCGTTCTCTGTCACCGCTGCGCCATTAGCAGTGCCTGCGCACAAAACCACCGCCGCTACAGCCTTGAACAGATAAATGCCTTGACGGATATAGTTTCTCATGCCGCGATTATACCAAATCCATAAAACAATACAACGCCATTATTGAGTTTTTTCTGCCCGCCGGGAAAGTATCTCCGCGACGCGCACGGCGTCCTCGGGCGTATCCACGCCAACGCCTTCGTCCTCGGTGCGGATCACGGCGATCTTCGCGCCCATCCAAAGAGCGCGAAGCTGCTCCAGCTTTTCCGTCTGCTCCAGCGCGCACGGTTTCTCCGCGATGTACCTCTTCAGGAATCCGCCGCGATAGGCGTATATTCCAAGATGGCGCACATAGAGACCTGACGAAAGATCGGGGGCGTGGTCCCGGTCGCATGGAATCGGCGCGCGGGAGAAGTAGAGCGCGCCGTCATCGCGGTCAAGCACCACCTTGACGACTGTCTTGGCGGCGAAATCGTCGACGCTCTTTATCGGGGTCACGGCAGTCGCCATGTCCCAGCGGCTGCCCGGCTCCTTGAGGCGGGCGACAAGAGCATCTATGAGCGCCGGATCGATAAGGGGTTCGTCGCCCTGGATGTTCACGAGTATGTCGTCGTCGGCGAAATCGCCGGCGGCGCAGGCTATGCGGTCTGTGCCGGACGGCAGTTCGCTCGGCGTCATCACCGCCTTGCCGCCGTGCGCGGCGACGGCGGCGGAAATGCGTTCGTCATCAGTCGCCACGAGAACTTCGTCGAGCGACGTAGCCTTCTGCACGGCTTCCACGACCCACGCCACAAGCGGCTTGCCCGCCAGATCGGCGAGAGGCTTGCCCGGAAATCTGCTGCTGCCCCAGCGACTGGGAATTATGCCAAGCGTCTTCATGTCGTTGCGTTTCCTTTCTGGGGCTCCGGATTTCCATGCTTGTAGACTTCGACGAGCCCTGGAAAATCAAGGGTCGCGAAGTAGTCGGCAAGGGTCTCAGCGCGGCGTATCTCGCGAACTGAACCGTCCTCTTCGAGAAGCAGCTCCGCGCTGCGCAACTTTCCGTTGTACTGGAATCCCATCGCATGGCCATGCGCGCCGGCATCATGAAGCACCACGAGGTCGCCGGGGACGACGGCGGGGATATCGCGCTGTACCGCGAACTTGTCGTTGTTCTCGCAGAGGGATCCCGTCACGTCGCATCTCATCAACGGGATCTCCGGCTTCGCGCCGGGGTAGTTGTATTCGGTTCCCGCCGTCCCGTACTTGGGCACGGAGATGTGGTGGTATGCGCCGTAGAGCGCAGGGCGCATGAGATTGCTCATGCAGGCGTCGAGGCCAACGTAGGTGCGGTATGTCTCCTTCACGTGCAGCACGCGCGAAACGAGATATCCATATGGGCCTGTGATGCAGCGTCCGCATTCCATGAAAAGCTTGAGAGGCGGCAGCCCGCGCGAAAGTATGCGCTCGCGGTGCGCAGCCTCGATGCCTTTGCCGATCAATTCGAAGTCCTGCGCGGTTTGATCGGGACGATACGGGATGCCGATGCCGCCGCCGATGTTGACGAACTCGAATGCAATGCCCACCTTGGCGGATATCTCCGCGACGAGGTCGAACAGGAGCGTCGCAGTATCGATTATGTACTGCGGATCAAGCTCGTTCGAAGCTACCATCGTGTGGAGCCCGAAACGCTTGACGCCCCTGGACTTCATCGTCTTGTAGGCCTCAAAAAGCTGCGCCGTCGTGAAACCGTACTTCGCCTCTTCGGGCTTGCCGATTATCGCATTGCCGCCTTTGAGCGGGCCCGGGTTCCAGCGGCAGCAGAGAAGTTCGGGCAGATGCCCGCCAAGCGCCTTTTCCAGATATGCCAGGTGCGAGATGTCATCGAGGTTGATGATTGCGCCAAGCGCGGCGGCGCGGCGGAACTCGGCGGCGGGAGTGTCGTTGGACGTGAACATCACCGATTCGCCCGTGTTGCCGACGGCCTCGGCAAGCATCAGCTCCGCCATCGACGAGCAGTCGTTGCCGAATCCCTCATCCTTCAGGAGCGCCATCAGATGCGGATTCGGCGCGGCCTTGACGGCAAAATACTCGCGGAAACCATCGTTCCATGCGAATGCGGCCTTGAGGCGGCGGGCGTTCGCGCGGATCGCCGCCGCGTCATAGAGATGGAAAGGCGTAGGCCAGCGTTGCGCAATGGCCTCAAGCTGGTCGTTGGAAAGAGGAAGAGTCTTTGCGTTCATTGTTTGATCCAGTCTTGCGGAAGAGCTGCGAGAACCGTCTCGACCACCTGGTCGAGAGTGAGAAATGTGGAGTCGATCTCCAACACGCCATCCGCCTTGCGCAGCGGCGCGTATTTGCGGGTGGAGTCTATCGCGTCGCGGGCGAGAAGAGACGCCTTCACCGCTTCGGTCGTCTGCGAAGCAATGCCCTTCTCGATCTCCTCCTTCTGGCGGCGCATGGCACGCGCTTCTGCGGAAGCGGTGAGATAGAAGCGGGCAGGGGTGGCGGGGAAGACTGCCGTTGTGATGTCGCGCCCCTCGACGACGAGGTCGCCGAACTGCACCAGCGAGCGGAGGATGTCCGTCACCTTGTCGCGCACTGCCTTCACGGTGGCGACGGGGCTTGCATGGGCGTTGATGTCGGGCGTGCGGATGCGATCGCCGGGTGCTTCGCCATTCACATAGTATGCGATGGCGCCATCCTCGGCGCGGCATTCGATCTCCACGTCGGCGGCGCAGGCCGCGACTGCGGTGGGGTCGCCCGTGTCTACGCCCCTTTCAAGGCACTGCCACGTCATGATGCGGTACAGCGCACCGGAATCGACGTGGAGAAATCCGAGCTGACTCGCGATGCGGCGCGATGTGGAGCTTTTGCCCGAACCGCTCGGGCCGTCTATTGCGATGACTTTCATGCGTGATCCCTGAAACATGTTTGTGTTGTGGACATGAAAAAAATCTTCGACGTCTGCGCGCGGCGAGTAAGCCAGATTCTGTTCCTCCCGCGGCGAACCGCAGAAGTCCGATCATTCATCTTGCGCGATCAACCCGAAACTTAACCGCGCCCGTGGCGCGGACCGGACGGACAGCCCGTTCAGTTCCCTATTTGATCTTGCTCCGGAGAGGGCTTGCCTTGCGGCGGGGCTCTCGCCCGCGCCCGGTGGTCTCTTACACCGCCTTTTCACCCTTACCGCCCTTGCGGATGGCGGTCTAGTCTCTGTGGCGCTTTCCGTACGCGGCGATTGCCACCGCGCCCCCGGCCTTGACGACCGGGTCTCCTGTCCTGCGGAGTCCGGACTTTCCTCACCCTTTCGGGCGCGATCGGTCACTCGCGTGCGGACGTCGAAGAAATTCAAAGATCAAAATTCGCTGTAGAGGATTCGCCCGCACATGGTGCATGCGGCGAGGTCCATCGGACGCGACGAATCCTGCTGGGCGAACTTCGCGTTGTGGGCGACCGTCTGCGCCACGAACGGAGGCTGCTTCATGTGGCAACCGTCGCACACGCCGTCGGAATTCAGCGTCGCCACCACTGGCCAGCGCTTCGTGCGAAGGCGCTCATAGTAGAGCAGGAAGCGCGGCGGAACCTTTGCTGCGGCCGCTTTGCGCTCTGCAGCGAGAGATTCAAGCTCCTGCTTGACCTCTGCGAGGCGGGCATCAAGCTCTTGTGCATACCCGTCCACTCCGCCGCGCTCCGCCTCCACCTTCGCCTGCGCATCGGCGAGGCGCGCCTCAAGGTGGGGAATCTCGTCCCCCATCAGTGCCTGGGCGCGATTGTCCGCGGCGTTTGCGTCGTGCTCCAGGCTCTCCTGCTGCATGAGCGACTGCTGGAGTTCCTTGTTGGAGGTGATGGAGGGCTGGGCTATCTTCAACGCCTGGAGCTTGGCTCTGTACTGCTCCGCCTCTTCCATTTCGCTCTTTATTCGCTGCTGCACGGCAGCGAGCTGGTTCTTGGCGATCTCAAGCGCGGCATTCACACCCGCGAGCCGGGCCGTCTCCTGGGCCTTCCGCTGCGGGATATCCTTTGCTTCTCGCTCCAGCTCCCGTATACGGCCGTCAACATATTGCAATTCCAGCAACGGTTCTATCACATTCACCGTCTTTGTTCCTTCCTTCTTTTGGTTGAAGTTTTGTCTGATATTTTAGCGAATATTGCCTTTGCCGTCAATGGGCTAGTTACGCGAGTTTACGGCCGCGGGTGCGATTGTGAACAGTTGAAACCTCTTGCTGAGAAACGAATTAAAATCGCACCGCAACATCGCACCGATAGGTTATTGCGCCGACACCGAATTTATGGTATCATATCTCCACTTTCTTGCCGGTATAGCGTAGTGGTAGCGCAGCGGTTTTGTAAACCGCTGGTCGGGGGTTCGAATCCCTCTGCCGGCTCCAATGAAAAACCGCGTATTCCATAAGAAATACGCGGTTTTCCAGTCTGTGGAAACAATCAGCGCTGCACGCGGGCGTTGCCCGCATACACATCCCAAACCTGCTTCTCGTCGGCCGGCTCGGCATAGTCGTTAAGGGATGAAGCAGCCATCACGCCGCTTGCCCATCCAAACTGAAGGCACTTCTCGCCGTCCCACCCTTTCAGGACTCCGTAAAGCAGACCGCCCGTGAAGCCGTCGCCGCCGCCGATGCGATCAAGGACATCAATGTCGCGCGGCTCCTCCACGAACCACTTGCCGTCTGCACGGAGAATCGCGCCCCACAAGTGATGGTCGGCAGAGACAACTTGGCGAAGAGTGGTGGCGAACATCTTGGCGTTCTTGTACTTCTTCGCGACCTTCTCAATCATCTCCTTGAAGGATTCGATTTTCGACTTGAGGTCTTTGCCGCCGGCCTCGGGACCCTTCATGCCAAGGCATAGCTGGAAGTCTTCTTCGTTGCCGACGAGGATGTCCGCGACAGAGGCGATCTGGTGGAACGCCTTTGACAGTTCTGCCTCGCGCCCCTTCCAGAATGTCGCGCGATAGTTGAGGTCGAATGAAACGAGCGTGCCGAATTTCTTGGCCGATTTGGCGAGCGCAAGGCATGCCTTTGTCGTTTCGGGGCTCATTGCGGCGATCAGGCCGGACAGATGCAGTATGGCCACGCCGTCAGTGCCGAATATCTTCTTGACGTCGTAGTCCTTTGCGTCAAGCGTGCGTCCCACTTCGCCTGCACGGTCATTCCACACGCGCGGCGCCCTGAGACCGAACCCGGAGTCGGCTATGTTGAACTGATGGCGGTAGCCCCAAGGTCCGCCCTGAGGCACATCCGGTCCGACATAGGCGATGTTGCGTGCGCGCAGCTGGGCCTTGATGAAGGCCGCCATCGGGCTGCCTGCGACGAACCGCGTAAGCACGAGACATTCCGGGCCGAGCGACGAGGTCACGTTGAGAACATTCGTCTCGGCGCTCGTGGCCTGCAGAAGGAATCTGTTTGAATTGTGCACGGCCATGCGATTCTCCGGGGTGATTCTAAGCCCCATCGATGAAAGGCAGGCGATTGCATATTTTGCTTTGTTAAGAGTTTTCATGGTGCTTGCTCCTTGCTTATTCAGCGCACGACGCCGAAACGATATTCCGTCTTCGACTTGAACGTCTCGCCGGGTTTGAGGACCGTGGACGGGAAATCGGGACGATTGGGGGAATTCGGGGCATGTTGCGTCTCAAGCGCAACGCCGGCGTATTTGCAGAGATGCTTGCCCGGGGATTTCGCAGGCACCTCGTCGGTCATGTTCTGCGCGCCATACATCTGCATGCACGGCTCGGTCGTCCAAATCTCAAGAGTGCGTCCGGATGCCGGATCGCGCATTGCGACGGCCTGCTTGAGCTTGCCGTTCTCTCCGCGCAGAACGAAATTGTGATCGTACCAGTTGTCCGTGCAGGCGAGCGATTTGTCGGCCTTCATCAGATCGGCCTTTGCGCCGATCTTGCGCATCTCGGTGAAATCGAAGCCAGTGCCCTTCACAGGCGCTATCTCCGTGGGGATAAGGCCAGGAGTCGTCTTCATGTAGGAGTCGGCGAAAATCTGGAGTTCCTGATCAAGGACGTTTCCGCTGCCTTCGCCCGCGAGATTCCAGTAAGAGTGGTGGGTGAGGTTGAGGACGGTTGTCTTGTCGGTCGTGGCCTCGTATTCAATCGTCCACGTGTTGTTCGGCAAGACCTTGTATGTGACCTTGCAAGTCACCGTTCCGGGGAATCCCATCTCGCCGTCTTTTGACACGTATGTGAGCTCGAGTCCCTGAACAGGGCCCATGCGCAAAGGACGCGCCTGCCATATCTTCTTGTCCCACCCTTCGGGACCGCCATGGATATTGCAATGCCGCTGGGTCGTTTCCGTCTTCTTGTCTTCGTTGATCGGCAATTGATACTCTTTGCCGTCGAGAGTGAATTTGCCGTCGGCGATGCGATTGCCGTAGCGGCCGATGAGCGTGCCCATGGAGAAGCCGAGCTTCTCGTATTCTTCGGGTGTGTTCCATCCGAGCGTGACGTCGGCAAGATTGCCGAACTTGTCGGGTGCGTAGCAGCGAACGAGTCTGCCGCCGTAATCCGTGATGTCAAGGATAAGGCCGCCGCGACCTTGGATGCGGAATATCTTTGCCGTTTCGCCAGACGAGAGCTTGCCGAATGTCTTTACGGCAGAGGATAACATGACCCTGCGGCGCATCATGTCAGGATGGCGCCCAGAGCGGCGATTGGCACGTTGCGCGACTGGTTTTGCAGGCGAAGCTTCCGCAGTAGGCTTGGGCTGGGAATCTGCCGCCGGTTTCGGTGCCGGTGCCGGAGCTTCCTGCGCAAGGCAGATCGCAGCGACTGCGAACGCACAGAAAGATGATGTCATGTGTTTCATTTTATGTTCCTTTCTTTTTCATGAAATAATGTTTTCTGAAATCATTTGAAAACGGAGCCATTAAGATTATACCAAAGACGGTTTTCGTCCTTCAAGCGTTGGATTCCTGTGCGCCCACAGTGCCTGACGCGCCACGCCAAGCATTATGGCGGCGTCATCGCGGGTAAAGACCCCGCGCGAAAAGATCCGGTGGATCCCCTGCATCATATGATCTTCCTGCTTCTCGTCCATGAATCCGATGTCGCGCAGCATCGTGCGCCAGTTCTTCATCAGCTGCATCTTCTGCGCCTGGGGCGCAGGCGGCGCTTTTTCATGCGGGGGAACGTATCTACCGGACGCAGTGAACATCTCATAGCACGTTATCAACACGGCCTGCGCAAGATTTATCGAAGTGTACCCCTCGTCGACGGGTATGCGTATGAGATGCGTGCATTGGGCGACTTCCTCGTTGAGTAGACCTTTGTCTTCACGTCCGAAGACGAGCGCCACGGGTCCAGTCTCGGCAATCGCAAGAATGTCGGGCGCGCAGTCGCGTGGAGCGCGCACATGCTGCCGGTAAAGCCCCCCGCGCGCCGTAGTGCCCACAACGGCCACGCAATCGGCCACGGCTTCCTCGAATGTCGCGAACTCCTGTCGTCCGTGCAGCACATCGTCCGCGTGGACGGCCATCTTCTCCGCCTCATCCCAGCCATTCTGAATGTTGGGAGCGGCAAGGACGAGCTTCTTCACGCCCATGTTCGCCATGGCGCGACAGGCGCTACCGACATTGCCAGAGTATAGAGTGCCGACCAGAACCACCTTTATGTTGTCCAGCGCGCTCATTTCTGCTCCACTGTGCGCGGGCCATCGGAGTCGCGCGGACCGGAAGATGGATGACCAAACCCCTGCGGAGTGGACGAACCCGTTATGCGAGGTTTCTTCTTCGTCGTCTCAGATCTGTTCATGCACATCATTCCCTGGAATTTGAGCAGATAACCATTTCCGTCCGAAGCCCGTCGAGCCACGGCGCACGCCATGCCTTCCTCAAGGTATTCCCATTCCTCGTCGATCGTCTTGTACAAGACGCCGGCAAGCGACATGTGGCGATAGGCTGTAAAGCTGTCGCCGTCAGGCATGGTAACACGCACTTTCAACTTGGTCTTGTACGGCATCCTGGCGCCATTCGGAGCTATGAAGTAAGTGGTTGTTTCCTCGCCGTGCGCATATTCAACGCCGATTGTCGTGCCATTCTCGTCAATGAAGCGACTAGAACGCTCCGCCTTGAATGAAGCACACCCTGCAAGCGCCAAGGCAAATGCAGACAACATCAATCTAACGTTCAGAAGCATGTCGTTGGGAAGCATGTTGCAGATTAGGCGACTTTCTCACTCCACCGTTATGGCGGCATGGTAGCTCTGGAGGGAGCGGACCTCGCCCTTGCCATCGCGGGCGGCCTTGATGCCCTCGGATGCCGCCAACGCAGCCGCGACCGTGGTGAGATACGGAATGCGGTATTTGATCGCGGCACGACGGATCGAATTGTCGTCTGCACGCGAATCGCGCCTGTTCGACGGCGTGTTGAGGATGAGCGTGATCTCGCGATTCTTGATGAGGTCAAGGACATCAGGACGTCCCTGGCCGATCTTCGCGACCATCTTGGCAGGCACGCCCTTCTCCCAAAGGAACTTGACCGTGCCCTCTGTGCCGACGATCTCAAACCCGAGATCGGCAAAGTTCTTCGCGGCGGCAGCAGCGTCCTCCGGCTTCTCGCTGAGCGAGACGAGCATGCGGCCCGGCTGGATCGGAAGCGGCGCGCCCGCAGCCTCCTGGCTCTTGTAGTACGCAAGGCCAAACGTCTCCGCAAGGCCCAACACCTCGCCCGTGGAACGCATCTCCGGCCCGAGGACGGGATCGACTTCCGGGAATTTCTCAAACGGAAGCACAGCCTCCTTCACGCCGTAATATGGAATGATCTTCTTCTTGTCGAGGCCAAGCGACTTCACGCTCTCGCCGAGCATGAGGCGCGTTGCGATGCGCGCCATCTGAGTGCCCGCGACCTTGGAGACGAGCGGAACCGTGCGCGACGCGCGCGGATTGGCCTCGATCACATACACCTTGCCGTCCTCGATGGCAAACTGCATGTTCATGAGGCCAACGACCTTGAGCTCCGAAGCAATGCGACGAGTGTAGTCGAGAATGGTGGCCTTGTTCTCCTCCGCGATGGAGACGGGCGGCAGAACGCAGGCAGAGTCGCCCGAATGGACGCCAGCCAGCTCAACGTGCTGCATGATCGCCGGGATGAAGACGTCCGTGCCGTCAGAAAGCGCGTCGGCCTCGCATTCAAGCGCATGGTGCAGGAAGCGGTCGAGATAGAGCGGACGATCCGGCGTGACGCCGACGGCCTTTGCGATGTACTCGCGCAGCATTATCTCGTCGTAGATGACCTCCATGCCGCGCCCGCCAAGGACGAACGACGGGCGTATCACTATCGGGTAGCCAATCTCCTCGACAACCTTAAGCGCGCCATTGAGATCGCTCGCCATGCGGCTTTCCGGCATCGGGATTCCAAGGCGATCCATGATCGAGTGGAAGAGGTCGCGGTCTTCCGCGGCATCAATGGACTTCACGGACGTGCCGAGAATGCGGCAGCCGGCAGCCTCAAGGTCGGCTGCGATGTTGAGCGGGGTCTGTCCGCCGAACTGCACGATGATGCCTTCAGGCTTCTCGGCCTCGTATATCTGCAGCACATCCTCAAGCGTGACGGGCTCGAAGTAGAGCTTGTCCGAGGTGTCGTAGTCCGTAGAGACGGTCTCGGGGTTGCAGTTGATCATTATGGTCTCGTACCCCGCCTCGCGCATTGCCATCGCGGCATGCGTGCAGCAGTAGTCGAACTCGATGCCCTGGCCTATGCGGTTCGGGCCGCCGCCGAGGATGAGCACTTTCTTCTTGTTGTCGCTGACAGGCACCTCGCCAGGCTTGCCGTTGTACGAGGAGTAGTAGTACGCCTGGTTCTCGACGCCGGACACAGGCACGGCGTGCCACGTCTCGACGCAGCCAAGAGCCTTGCGGCGCTCGCGGACGTCCTTCTCGGGGACTTTCAGAAGCTGCGAGAGATACTTGTCGCTGAAGCCGTCCTTCTTCGCCTGAACGAGAAGTTCGTCCGGCGGCAGAACGCCCTTGTACTTGAGTATTTTCTCCTCTTCCTGCACAAGCTCGCGCATCTGCTGGGCGAAGTACGCCTTGACACCCGTCGCATCGAAGATCTGCTCGTCGGTTGCGCCCTTGCGAAGCGCCTCGTACATCTGGAAATGGCGTTCGCTGTTGGGAACGGAGAGCATCTTGAGAAGCTCGTCGAGCGAACGCTCGTGGAAATCCTTCGCGAAGCCAAGGCCGGCACGCCCCTTCTCGAGAGCGCGGATTGCCTTCTGGAGAGTCTCCTTGTACGTCTTGCCGATGGACATCACTTCGCCTACGGCCTTCATCTGCGTTCCAAGGCGATCCTCCACGGCGCGGAACTTCTCGAACGCCCAGCGCGCGAACTTGAGGACGATGTAGTCGCCGCTCGGAGTGTACTTCTCCAATGTCCCGTCGCGCCAGTACGGAATCTCGTCCATCGTCATGCCCGCCGCGAGCTTCGCGGAGATGAGGGCAATCGGGAACCCCGTCGCCTTCGACGCAAGCGCCGAGGAACGGGACGTGCGAGGATTGATCTCGATGATCACGACGCGGCCGGTCTTCGGATCATGCGCGAACTGGACGTTCGTTCCGCCGATCACGCCGATGGCCTCGACGATCTTGAACGCATCGCGCTGGAGGCGCTTCTCAAGCTCCTTGTCGATCGTGAGGAACGGCGCCGCGCAGTAGGAGTCGCCGGTATGGACGCCCACGGCGTCGATGTTCTCGATGAAGCAGACGGCTATCATCTGGTTCTTGGAATCGCGCACAACCTCGACCTCGAGCTCCTCCCAGTTGAGGATCGACTCTTCGATGAGGCACTGGTGGGTGAGGGATGCGTCAAGCCCGCGCGCGCAGATCGTGCGCAGCTCTTCCACGTTGTAGCAGAATCCGCCGCCCGCGCCGCCCATGGTGTACGCGGGACGAACCACGACCGGGAAACCGATCTCCTTCTGGACAAGCTCCACCGCCGCATCGACGGAGTGGACGATTCCGCTTCTGGGAGTCTCGATGCCGAGCTTGGCCATCGTCTCCTTGAAGACCTCGCGATCCTCGCCGCGCTCGATGGCGTCGAGGTTCACGCCGATGACCTTCACGCCGTATTTGTCGAGTATGCCCTTCTTCGCAAGGCTCGTGGAAAGATTGAGGCCAGTCTGCCCGCCGAGGTTCGGCAAAATGGCATCCGGCCTCTCCTTCGCTATGATCTGCTCAAGACGTTCTTCGTTGAGTGGCTCAATGTAGGTGGCGTCGGCCATCACAGGGTCAGTCATGATGGTGGCGGGGTTTGAGTTCACCAAAACCACCTTGTATCCGCAGGCTCTCAAAGCCTTGCAGGCCTGCGTGCCGGAATAATCGAATTCGCACGCCTGACCAATGACAATAGGGCCTGATCCGATGATCAGAACCTTGTTTACATCAGCTCGTTTCATACTTTTTACCTTCTAGTAGGGAATTAACCGCAACTGGGCGATTATTATAGCGAAACCCTCCCCGTGAATCAAGAGGATTCGTCGGCAAATCGATATTCCCAAAACGCTCTTGTCCACAGTCCGCCAGTTTGTTAAAATATCCCGACCGCGTTCTCCAAGACGCGCGAAAAAAACAGGAAAAACAAGTATGGCAACAACAGAAATGTCGTGCAACGCACTCGTTGACGCGCTTAAGAAGCCGCGTTCAAAATTCACGAAAGAGGACATCAAGTCCTACATTCGCACAAACGGTATACACCACATCAACTTCATGTACCCCGGCGGTGACGGGCGGCTGAAGACGCTCAACTTCGTCATAAACGACGCCGACTACCTGGACGAGATACTCACATGCGGCGAACGAGTGGACGGCTCGTCGCTTTTCTCCTACATCGAGGCCTCGTCTTCCGACCTCTACGTGGTGCCGCGCTACTCCACCGCGTTCATGGATCCTTTCGCCTCCCTTCCCACGCTCTGCCTCCTATGTTCTTTCTTCAACAAGGACGGCGGACCTCTCGAATCCTCGCCCGAATACACTCTCCAGAAGGCATGTGCAGCCTTCAAGAAGGAGACGGGCATGGATTTCGAGGCGATGGGCGAGCTTGAGTACTACGTCATCGCGCCCGACACCACCGCCTTCCCGGCCGTCGATCAGCGCGGCTACCACGAGTCGGCCCCCTTCGCCAAGTTCAACGAATTCCGCCAGAAGTGCATGCTGTACATTGCGCAGGCCGGCGGACAGATCAAGTACGGCCACTCCGAGGTGGGCAATTTCACGCTGGACGGAAAGCTCTACGAGCAGAACGAGATTGAGTTCCTCCCCTGCCCCGCCGAAGAAGCCGCGAACCAGCTCACCGTCGCAAAGTGGATGATCCGCAACCTCGGCGCGCAGTTCGGCTACGATGTGACCTTCGCGCCGAAGATAACCGTGGGCAAGGCCGGTTCCGGCCTCCACATCCACATGCGCATCATGAAGGACGGCGTGAACCAGATGCTCAAGGACGGCAAGATCTCCGACACCGCAAAGCGCGCAATCGCCGGAATGATGCGCCTTGCGCCGTCCATCACGGCGTTCGGCAACATGAACCCCACTTCCTATCTGCGCCTAGTGCCGCACCAGGAGGCGCCCACGAACGTATGCTGGGGCGACCGCAACCGCTCCGTGCTCGTGCGTGTCCCGCTCGGCTGGGCGGGCCGCACCGACCTATGCAAGCAGGCCAATCCCCGGGAGAAGCAGAGCACATACGACACCCGCCAGAAGCAGACCGTCGAGATGCGCTCGCCCGACGCATCGGCAAACGTCTATCTTCTGATGGCCGGCCTCGCCGTTGCGTGCCGCCACGGCTTCTCGCTCAAGGACGGCGTGAAGATCGCGGACTCCACATACGTGAACGTGAACATCCACAAGAAGGAGCACTCGAAGCTCCTCAAGACGCTTGCCACCCTTCCCGACAGCTGCTGGGCCTCGGCCGACCGCCTGCAGGAGCAGCGCAAGGTGTACGAGGAATTCGGCGTGTTCTCGCCCGCGATGATCGACGGCATCATCTCGCAGCTCAAGGCGTTCAAGGACAAGACGCTTCGCGCGCAGGTGACGAAGAGCCAGGCCGCGATGGCCCAGCTCGTGCAGACGTACTTCTACTGCGGTTAAGGCATGCCGCCGTTCGGGTTCACGACCCGATGCAGAAGCATGCAGTGCGGCGAGAGCCGTCCACGGTATCTGCCGGCGCATCGCGCCGGCAGATTTCCTTTGCCTTCGAGCAGCGCGGCGCGAAGGCGCATCCGGGCGGCCAGGCGGAGGGCGGCGGAACGGTGCCGGGGATGTCGGCAAGCGGCGCGTCGCGCGGCGCGTCCAGCGCAGGCACGGCGGCGAGCAGTCCCTGCGTATATGGATGGCGCGGCGTGGCGAGAACCTCCACCACGGGGCCGCTCTCGACGATGCGCCCTGCATACATCACGTTCACGAAATCCATGCGCCCTGCGACAAGCCCAAGATTGTGCGTGATGAGAAGAACGGCCATCCCCGTCTCGGCGGCGAGCGAATCGATGAGTTCAAGGACCTGCTTCTGCGTCGTGACGTCGAGAGCCGTTGTGGGCTCGTCGCAAACCAGAATGTCAGGCTCCGCGGCAAGCGCCATCGCAATCATGCAACGCTGCTGCTGTCCGCCGGAAAGTTCGCACGGATACGCGCGCGCGGCGCGCGCAGGATCCGGAAGTCCCGTGCGGGCAAGAAGCTCGACGATATGCCCGCGCGCAACGGATTTCGGCTTGCGGCGCGACGGCGGAAGCGCCTCTGCTATCTGATCCTCTATGCGCATCACGGGGTTGAGCGAATCGGACGGATTCTGGAAGACGTATGCGATTCGGCCATGGACGAGCACCTCGCCAGAGACGTCGGCGCGGTCTGTCGGCGAGAGCCTTGCGAGCGAAAGCGCGGTGAGCGATTTACCGCACCCCGACTCTCCCACAAGCGCCACCCTTCCGTGCGCAGGCACCGAAAAGCTCACGTCGCGGACAGGAACCGTATCCTCTCCTCCTACTTTGAAGGCCACGCGCAGATGCTTGACCTCAAGCGCCAGTTTGTCTTCTTTCATCTTCAGGCTCCTTTCCGCCGCAATTCCGGCGTTTGGGGTAATGACAACAGGGGTATGTTCCAAGGTCCATGGCTGCGCCACACGGCGCGAACGCGGTCGGCAGTCTCTTCCGCGGAATCGGCTGCATCTATCCAAATCGGCGTCGACTGGTGACGGAACCAGGTATCCTGACGCTTCGCGAACTTCGAGGTGCGATAGTATATGGCGTCGCGCACGCTACGGTTCGGAACCGGCTGCGGCGAGAAGAACTCCTTGTAGCCGATGGCGGCGGCGGCGGTGCGGCTCCATGCAGGGTATTCGGAGCGCAGACGAGAGACCTCATCCTCGAGTCCGGCGGAGAACATGGCGTCTATGCGTTCCTTGAGCCGCTTGCGCAGACGATCTCGCTCCATGCGGAGGACGGGGTATTCCGGCGGCGGCGGCGTCCAGGGCGCATCGAGCCCGCGCAAAAGCGCGGTGAAATACAGCCCGGTGCCTCCCACGACCACTATAGGCTTCTCGGGCGGCAGGGCCCCGGCCCACCGTGCGGCGTGTCGCAGCCATTCACCCGACGAGAAATCCTCGGCGGGGGTCACGAGGTCTATGCCGCCCATGGAAAACTCGTCGCGCTCAGCCTGCGAAGGTTTTGCCGTGCCTATGTCCATGCCCACATAGACGAGCATCGAATCGGCAGACAGTATGACGGCGCCCATTTCGCGGGCGAGAATTGCCGCGACAGCCGACTTGCCGGTGGCAGTCGCGCCGGCAAGGAGATAGACGGGGCGCGAAATCATGTCCCGGCCGCTTCCTCCGGCACGGCCTTCTTTGCGTCTCCTGCATGTTTCGGTGGGAAGAACGACAAAGCTATCAAAATGCCGGCGGAGACCGTTATGAAGGAGTCCGCGACGTTGAAGCATGGAAAGTGATGCGGCCCCCAGTGGAAGTCCAGCATGTCGATCACATATCCAAGGTACAGGCGATCGACAAGATTCCCGAGTATCCCGGAGTAGAGAAGTATCTCCGCGAGCGTGCCCCAGGCGCCAGGCGGAAAAACGGCGCGCCGCTTCCAGATCAGGAACATGAGCGCAACGACGCCAAAGACGGCGAGCGGCCACACCTGGCCCTGCAAAAGGCCCCAGGCGCAACCGCGGTTCTCGACGTACGCAAGCTGGAACAAGTTCTCGATGACCACGTATGGAGGCTCGTGCTTCAAATGAAAACAAGCCGCCGCCTTCGCAATCTGATCGGCTAGGAGCAGATTGACAACGGCGGCGAACGTAAGCACGAAACGCTTCATCAGCGCTGTTCCAAATCAGTCTGGCATTCCATGCAAGTGTGAACGAAGGGCAGATTCTGCAGACGAGGCTTGCGGATCAGCTGCCCGCAGTTCTCGCACACGCCATACGTGCCGTCGTCGATGCGCACTAGCGCCTCGTCGATCTTCTGGATGATGCGGTTCTGCGAATCTACTTGGCTGAGGTTCTGAAGTCTGAGGAAAACGTCGCTGCCGTCCTCATCTTCTCCGCCGCGCTCCTCCGTCTGCTCCAGCGCGATGTCGCGAAGCGTCGCTGACTGCCCAAGCGCGGCCTGGCGAAGCTGAAGGAGAGACTTCTTGAACTGCGCGAGATCCGAATCCGGGAACTTCTGCGTGTTCTTGCCCTTCACACGGGTGTCGGGACGGCGCGAAAGCTTGATGCTGGACTTGACGGCGGAACCGGCTTCGGACTCCGCACGTTGCGCACGCTTCATCTCCTCGGCGAACGAGAAGGCGAAATCACGCTGCGCGTTCGAAAAGTCTTCCGTCTTCTCCTGCGAAGAACGAGACGCGGACTTCTTCGAAGCGTTCGTCTTCTTGGCTGCCGTGGACTTCTTCGAAGTGTGCTCCGCCGCCTTCTTGGCCGCCGCCTTCTTGGGGGCTGGAGCCTTGGGCGCCGGCTTCTTGGAAGGCTGTTTCTTCGATGTAGCCGCCGCTTTCTTCGTGGAAGCTGACTTCTTGGCCGCAGCCTGTTTCTTGGCGGGCTTTGCCGGTTTCTTGGCGGGCTTTGCCGGTTTCTTGGCGGGCTTTGCCGGTTTCTTGGCCTGAGCAGATTTCTTCACTTGTTTTTTGGTGCTCATTTGTTAGTCCTTTCGATCGGATTCAGATTGCCGCCGCGCCTTCCTTTACCCAAGCGCGCAGTTCATCGGAAAGCGGCTCGACGGCCACGAGCGTAGCGGTGGAAACTGCGCCTTCTGCATCCATGATCTCCACTGCGTCGCCCGGCTTCTTCCCGATGAGGTTTTCCGCAAGGCGGGTCTTGTTGGAGATGATGCCCTTTTCGAGATCGTTGTCCCATTCGCCGAGAATCGTGTAGCGCTTCGTCTCTCCGGCGGCCGTCTGGACCGACACCGTGGTGCCTGGACGGGCCTGATCTGTTGCGACATCGGAGAAATCGACGGGTTTCACCGCATTGAGCTCCTCCTGCATCACGGCCTGTTTCTGGATGAGGACGCGTTCCTGATCCTTCGCGCTCTGGTATTCGAAGTTCTCGCTCAAGTCGCCGTAGCCGCGCGCGAACTCGATGTCGCGCGCATTCTTCGGAATGTCGACCGTGACGAGCTTCTGGTAGGCCGCCTTGCGCTCGGCATAGCTGCGCATCGAGGTGACGCGCTCCACCTTCTTGACCTCCTCCTTCTTGACGACGCGCGCGGCGAGTTCCGGCACGCAGTGCGTCATGCGCACCACGATCACATGGTGCGTCGCCGGATCCCAGGCGATGGACGCCTGGAAACGGTCGAACACGAGAGCCTGGTCGGCGGAAGGCGCAGGCCTGGAGTCGTCCGCCAGCTGGTCGAAAATCTCCTTGAGCCACTTTTCATCGGCGAAGAGGCGGCGGATCACGTTCTGCATGCGAAGCGTCTCGCCCGACTGGCGGCCTTCGCCGAGGGCGATGGCGTGAGTGAGTATCACGACGAGCTTTGGCAGGAGCGTCCAGTGCGCGAACGTCTTCCAGCGCCCGAGAATGAACGTCACGAGCGTGGCCGGCGCGTTGGGCTTGGTCAAGAGAGCCGCAACGGCGTCCTCGCAGTGGACTTCGTCGCACGCGGCAGGTTCGCCGTTTTCGTCGCGCGGATGGATGTCGTCCTTGAAGAAGGTCAAAGTCTCGGAGAGAAGCGAGAAGCACATTTCGGGGAGCTTCTCGAAGAGGCGCTGCTTCACCTCGTTGTCGTCGGCTACGATGAACTTGACCAGTGCGGCCGTGTCGCGCGCAGGGAGCGCCTTCGCGGCGGCGAGATAGCGGTCGTTCTCCAAAAGGTAATTGCGCGCTTTGGCCACGAGGCAGAACGGCGATCCGTCATCCTTCTTTGTGTCGAGCTTCAGCTCGTCCACGCAGAACACGATGCGGGCATACAAGGCGTCATCCACGCCGCGCGCGCCCTTGAGCGCGAAAGCGAGGCGCTCGGCCAGCTTTGCGCGGGATTCGTCGTCAAGCTCCTTGATGCGACCCGTTCCCTGAAGTTCGCGCACGGACGAAAGAATGCTCTTGGGGTCGGTTATGTGCATGAATGCGGTGAACCAGCTTTCGCCGTACGTCTCCGCAGACTCCTTGAGATGGATCGGCTCGGCGCGACGCGTCGGTATTTCCACGCACTTGTCCTTGCGCAGATCCGCGCGCGCCCTGTCCCAGAACGCCTTCCAGTTCACGCTCTTGACGAATCCGTTCTGCACGCAGACGTCCTCGAGGCGGACGACGGTCATGTCGCCATAGCTCTGCAGCACGGCCTTGATGAATGTTCCGGGGTCTTCTTTTATCTGGCGCTCGATCTCCTCCGGATTCGTCTTGTTCCTGACGAGAATGTGATTCTCCGGAGCAGGAACAAGCGTCTCGCAGGCGGCGTCGAACGTGAACTGGTGGCCTTTGCGCGAACGGAAATCGACGGTCACGCGGCGATAGAAGCCGTCAAGGCGCTTCACCTCGCCGAGTCCCCACGCCGAGCTGAGGACGAGCGCATTGGGACGGGAGAAATAGAGGAGACGGTCGATGCGGGCTATGGAATCCGCAAACGGACGCACACCAAAACCCACGGAATCGACCACGGCCGTCAGAAGCCGATCTTTCGTCGCCTTCTTGAGCAGGTCGCGCACGCCCAAACCGCGGAGCTTCTTCTCCACTGCCGCCCCATGGGCGCGGAGCACGCCGAGGGCTCCTATGAAATCCTGCGCCTCCGCGAGGGCTGTGAAGAGAGCGGGGGCATACTCCTCGACCTTGGCTACGGGCATGCCGGCCAAAAGCCCCATCATCTCCTCCGCCGGATAAGGCGGTTGTTGAATCAATTCGTTGAAACGAGCTTCGCTTTCCTCAAGCGTTTTCTTGTCCATGAGAGCCTTCCTGTTGCAAACTTGAAAATGAGATTATACCATTTCCCGCGCCTGAAAGCAATGCGCTCTAAAGACTAGTTTATCCCCGCCTTGTTGAGACGGTAGTTCATCATGCGGGGAGACACTCCAAGCTCGCGACCGGCGGCGGAGCGGTTGCCGTGGTGGCGCTTGAGCGCACTTTCGAGAATGCGCCTCTCGACAGCCTGCAGCTGCTCGTCGAGCGAAAGCGATTCGTCCGGACGGAACGGATCCTCTGCAAATTCGGGCGTCTGCATCACAGGGGGTAGATTGTAGGCATGCACGCAGTCGTCCTTCGCCGTGAGGACTGCGCGTTCTATGCAGTTCTCGAGCTCGCGCACATTCCCGGGCCAGGAATACGCCTGGAGCATGTTCGCGGCCGGCGGCGAAATGCGCGTGACGCGCTTGCCGTATTTCGCGCTCATCTTCGAGAGGAAGTGGTGCGCGAGGAGAAGTATGTCGTCCGTGCGCCGGGAAAGGTCGGGCATCATTATCGGGAACACGGAGAGACGGTAGTAGAGGTCTTCGCGGAAAAGCTTGCGCGCCATGAGGTCCTCGAGATT
>Ga0310786_10003169_pt1 | contig 24184 bp, 15 predicted proteins | sample AusTroGonzalo_MG_FD_203881 | JGI IMG/M metagenome (GOLD analysis project Ga0310786, IMG submission 203881) | Bovine rumen microbial communities from tropical cattle in Woodstock, Queensland, Australia - Gonzalo_03 (v2) (version 2) | ecosystem: Host-associated > Mammals > Digestive system >...
CTTAGCTCAGGCAAGTTGAGACATCAAGAAACACTCATACGGCCAAAATCCACAAAGTAAAAATGAGAAACAAATCATATGAACAAAAAAAGAGACCGGCTAAAAAATGCTTTTTAGTCGGCCTCTTGTGGGCCATCTAGGGCTTGACTGCGAAGCTGTTGAGGCTCCTCGTGAGCCGAAAAACGTGAAAGCCATTAAACAAAACAATCCATTCGTTCAGAATGGATTGTGGGCCATCTAGGGCTTGAACCTAGGACCTCCAGATTATGAGTCTGTTGCTCTAACCAACTGAGCTAAAAGCCCGGAGAAGGAATCATCGGCCATAGCCGACATCATCTTTCGGCTGCAAAAGTACGCCAATATGCCGAATCTGCAAACATTTTGAGCCAAAAAATTCCTCTACCCCGCTTATCTTGATTACTTTTGCAGTCTGAAACAGAGATACACATGACCATACCCGAACCTCAGGATAACAGATATGCCGCCACGATAGGATTCTTTGACGGAGTCCATCTGGGGCATGTACACCTGCTCAGCCAGCTCAAGGACATTGCTGCAGAGCGAGGGCTTAAGAGTATGGCCATCACGTTCCCTGAGCATCCGCGTCAGATCCTGCAGTCAGACTACCGTCCGCGCCTGCTTTCCACCCCACAGGACAAGATGAGACAACTTGAGCAGACAGGCATTGACTACTGTTTCCCGCTACATTTCACATCGGCACTTGCCGCCATGGATGCACGCAGCTTCATGACTGACTTCCTCCAGAAACGGTTGGGCGTGAGCACTCTGCTTGTAGGACACGACCACCATTTTGGTCATGATACCAATCTGAACATTGATGATTACAAACGCATAGGCCATGAGATAGGGATGGAAGTAATCCCTGCCAGTGCCTATCTGTATGAAGGCAGTCCCATAAGCAGTTCACGCATACGCCGCGAGCTTGTATCGGGTAATGTTAAGCAGGCCAATGAGATGCTCGGCTACCGATACACCATAAGCGGCACGGTAATACACGGCTTGCAGAACGGGCGCAAGATGGGATTCCCCACCGCCAACCTGGGCCCTTACTGCGAGTTCATGCAGATTCCGGCCGACGGTGTCTATGCGGCTCTTGCCACGGTTGACGGTGAGACATGGCCAGCCATGCTCAACATAGGTTTCCGGCCCACATTTGAGGGCAAGGCCCGCACCATTGAGGCGCACCTCCTGGATTTTGACCGTGACATATACTTCCATGAACTCTCCCTGGAGTTTGTGGAGTTCCTGCGCCCCGAGCGCCGTTTCAGTTCCCCCCAGGAACTTGCCTCACAACTTGAGGCTGACCGTAACAAAGTAAGGCAGACATTATAAACTCACAGATATGGGAAAAATCCAAAAGACTCTGATAACCCTGGGTCTCTGGTTAGGGATTCAGATTATCGTGATGCTCATTTTCAAAGTCGTTTCTATTTATAACCATACGGACTTCGACTCAATGATGGCACAAATGCTGCTCATTTCCGATGGGCTTATTGCCATATCATTGCTCACACTCAGATACTGCAGGATCAGGGAAATGTTCACCCTGGTACCTAAAAAAGCATTCGGTCTCTCCCTGGTCATGGCCATAAGCGCACTGTTTGCCTTTGACATGTTATTCCAGGTACTCGATATCCCCGATATCTTTGAACAGCAATTCCAGGACATGACAAAATCATGGGCAGGATTCATAGGTATCTGTATAGTAGGCCCCATTATGGAGGAGATAATGATGAGACGTGTCATCATGACTGAGATTTCAAAGGCTACAGGCCACATCTGGTGGGGCATCATAATATCGGCCGCCATCTTTGCCGTCATTCACGGCAACCCCATCCAGATGGTGTTTGCCTTGCCGGCCGGTATCATTTTCGGATGGCTTTACCACAAGACCGGCAGTCTGTTTGTTCCCATCTGCATACACATCATCAACAACACCATCTCATTCTTTGCCATAAAGTTCAATCTTGACCTTCAGATAAGCCTTTTCGACACCCTGGGCACTATCATATTCCTGGTGTTGACAGTAATTTCAATAGTATCCATAATCCGGATACACGCATTCTATTCCGATAAGGCCAAGCAGGAGGCTGTAATACAGGAAGAGCCTGCCGTTCCGGAAGAAAAGGCAAGCTCCAGCAAGGGTACTTTCAGTGGAGATAATTATGAAAAGTAACTTACAGGGCTATTGTAGTGCCTGTAAGCTTGTCAAGTGACTCAGCCTTGGTAATCAGGACCGATGACACACCGGCCTGCAGTGCATTGAAGGCATTCTGTATCTTGGGAATCATACCGCCGCTTATGGTGCCGTCCTGGACCAGGCGCGGGAAATCATAATATGAAATGTAAGGAATGACGCTGTTGTCATCATCCTCATGCATCAGCACACCCGGCTTTTCAAAGCAGAATATAAGGGTAACCTTGAACAGACGGGCCAATGCCTTGGCAGCCTCGCCGGCTATGGTATCGGCATTGGTATTGAGCAGCTGGCCCTTGCCGTCATGGGTAAGCGGAGCAAGTACCGGAACTATACCCTTCTCTATCAGACTGGCCAGAAACTCTGCGTTCACAGACTTGACATCGCCCACAAAACCATAATCGACATCCTTGACAGGACGCTTATCGGATTGCATCACGTTGCAGTCTGTTCCTGTAAGACCGATGGCATTGATGCCTTCTGCCTGCAGCTTGGCCACGATGTTCTTATTTACCAGTCCGCCATAGACCATTGTCACCACGTCAAGCATATCGGCATCAGTGATACGACGGCCGTCAACCATCTTGCTCTCTATGCCCAGGCGGGCAGCCATGGCAGTTGCCGAGCGGCCTCCGCCGTGAACAAGCAGTTTGTTGCCGGGTATGGCCTTGAAGTCATTGAGCAGACGCTCCAGAGTATCGGGTTGCTCCACTATCTTACCTCCTACCTTTACAATGACAAGTGACTGTTTCATATTGCGTTTTTATCTTATTTCAAATTCAAAAGCTGTTCCAGATACTTTACGGTATCCGATATCTGATCACGGGTCTCCAGACGGTCTCCCGGACAGATGAACTCTGCCCTCAGATAACCGGGTTCACGTCTTTTTGTCTCGGACTCAATGAATGCAGCCAGTTCAGTATCTGTCTTGCCTGCTATGAGGGGACGGGTTGCGCTGGCAGCCTTTAGACGACGGAGCAGAGTATCATTATCACACCTTAGATAGACGGTCTTACCCTGCGCAAGCATATAGTCCATGTTATCGCCAATAAGGGGTGTTGAACCGCCGCATGACACTATCACGTCATCAAACTCACCGGCTTCACGCAGCAGACGGCTCTCTATCTCACGGAATCCCTGCTCTCCCTTAGTGGCAAATATCTGGCTCACGGTTTTCATATACCTGCGTTCAATATACTGGTCCAGGTCTATGAAAGAGATACCCAGGTCCTTTGCCAAGGCCTTGCCGAGGGTGGTCTTGCCAGCCCCCATAAAGCCCATCAGGAAAACCCTTATCATTTCTTGGTCTTGAAAATCCTGCGCTTAGGCGCTGAACCGGTCTTTTCAATCTGGCGCTTGATGATATCCATGCACTCCTCCTCAGTGAGAGTGGTGGGATCAGCACTCTTGGGAATCTTGTAGTTGCTTCCCTGATATGCTATGTATGCACCATAACGGCCGTTCATCACCTCAAGGTCCTGATTGCCGGGGAATGACTTGAGGACCTTCTTTGACTCGGCGTCACGCTTATCCTGAATCATCTTTACAGCCTCCTCAAGAGTGATGGTAAGAGGATCGGCAACACCGCCAAGTGACACATAGAACTTGTCATGACGTATATATGGTCCAAAACGGCCTGTACCTACACTTACCGGGTAGCCTTCAAACTCACCCAGAGTGCGCGGCAGGCGGAACAGTTCCAGAGCCTCATCAAGAGTGATGGTCTCAATGGTCTGACCCTTCTTCATCTGAGCAAAACGGGGCTTGTCCTCATCCTCGGCACTGCCTATCTGAACGATGGGGCCGTAACGTCCTATCTTGACTGACACAGGCTTGCCTGATATGGGATCTGTTCCAAGTATGCGTTCGCCCACCTTATGCTCGTTCTTGATGGTCATGGCATTGTTTACAGAAGGGTTGAACTTGTCATAGAAGGTGCTGATAACGCTCTTCCACTGCTTATCGCCCTCTGCAATATCATCAAACTCCTTCTCCACCTGAGCAGTGAAGTTGTAGTTCATTATATCGGGGAAATACTCTATCAGGAAATCATTGACCACCATACCTATATCAGTAGGTACAAGCTTTGATTTCTCTGTTCCATATACTTCCGTAACTGTCTGCTCCTTGATGCTGCCGTTCTCCAGACGCAGCATATCACACTCACGCTTGCTGCCCTCAATATCCTCACGCAACACATACTCGCGCTGCTGGATAGTACCTATTGTGGGAGCATATGTTGAAGGACGGCCTATGCCCAGTTCCTCCATCTTATGCACCAGAGCTGCCTCATTGAAACGCTGCGGATGCTGGGTGAAACGCTCATATGCTGATATCTGGCTGAATTCCAGACTCTGTCCCTTCTTGAACTCAGGCAGGCCCTGACTCTCCTGTGACTCTACAGAATCATCATCACGAGTCTCACGATATACCTTGAGGAATCCGTCAAACTTGACCATCTCACCTGATACGCTGAACTCACCGTCAATCTTGGGGGCAACGATTGATACCGTAGTCTTCTCTATCTCGGCATCAGCCATCTGTGATGCAATGGTACGTTTCCAGATAAGTTCATAGAGACGTTTCTCAGGAGCAGTACCGTCAATTGACTGGTTGTCCATATATGTAGGACGGATAGCCTCATGAGCCTCCTGGGCACCCTTGGCCTTCTGTGTATATTGACGTATCTTTACATACTCATCACCCATTGACTCACTGATAGCCTTCTTGCATGAATCCAGGCAAAGGGTTGACAGGTTTACAGAGTCTGTACGCATATATGTTATCTTACCAGATTCATACAGACGCTGTGCCAGCATCATGGTCTGCATCACGGTAAAACCGAACTTACGGGTTGCCTCCTGCTGAAGAGTAGATGTGGTAAAAGGAGGTGCAGGTATCTTGCGGATAGGCTTGGTAGATATTTCACTCACCTTGAACTGGGCATTCTTGCACTTTTCAAGGAATGCCTTGGCCTCCTCCTTGGTCTTGAAACGGCCGCTGTAATCGGCACGTACATCATGAAGTGTGCCGCCTAAATCAAGTCTGAATATGGCCACCACTTTGTATGATGCCTCAGGCACGAACTCCTTGATCTCACGCTCACGCTCCACAATAAGGCGTACTGCCACTGACTGTACACGACCGGCAGAGAGTGACGGCTTGACCTTGCGCCAGAGGATGGGTGAAAGCTTGAAACCCACGATACGGTCCAGCACACGGCGGGCCTGCTGTGCATATACCAGGTTGGTATCAATGTCACGCGGGGTCTCTATGGCGTGCAGAATGGCATTCTTGGTAATCTCATGGAAAACTATACGCTTGGTCTTTTCAGGTTTCAAACCCAAAGTCTCAAACAGATGCCAGCTTATGGCCTCTCCCTCACGGTCCTCATCAGATGCCAGCCAAACCATCTCGGCTTTCTTGGCAGCCTCCTTGAGTTCACTTACCACCTTCTTCTTGTCAGAAGGTATTTCATATATGGGTTCAAATGTATCTATGTTAATACTCAGGTCTTTCTTTTTCAGGTCACAGATATGTCCGTAACTTGACATAACCTTATAGTCAGGACCTAAAAACTTCTCAATTGTCTTGGCCTTGGCCGGAGACTCAACAATAACCAGATTCTTCTGCATGATATTTTCTATTATTCTTGCCTTAAGGCGCGGCAAAAGTAGAACAAAAAATAGATATAGAAAAAGCGAACGGACAGAAAAAAATCTATCCGTTCACCTTATTAATTATAAATTAATAAAAAAGGACACAAAGGGGACCGTATCCCTAACGTGTTATCAGAAGCGATAGGTAAGGCCTAACAATACCGATGGTTTTATGGCACGGTATCCGGCATAATAATAGAAGTCACCTCCTGCCAGATGTTTCAACGATGCATATACTGAAAGATTCCTGAACAGGTCATAATCAACGGTCAGTGCTAAATCATTGACAGTGGGCATAGATACCTTCTTTATACTGTTAAATGCCATCAGCCTATATGACAGCATCGCATCCAGTTTCCTTGCCAACCTGAATGACCCATATACATTTGCATCAATTGCAGGCTTTAACTGCATCATGCTTCCATAAGTATTGCCTAAATAGTTATTATAGGTAAAATCCATCTTAAGCACCGCTCTGTCAGAGAACTGCATATCGGCATCAAGCCTGAAATACAAAACATCCGACGAATGCTGCAGCAGGAGTGACGTTACGATAAGCTCATCTGACTCTGTCTGGAACACCTCATCAATAGTATGACGGTAACCGGCTTTTGCTGACATAGTGAGCCATGTACCCTGGTTGTATGACGTGCCCAGGAAGCCGTTCACCAAGGTGTATCCGTCCCTGATGCGCTCCAATTCAGACCAATATGGTGATATCTCCGATAAGTTACGTAAAGCGTTATCCTCCAGGCCGCCTATGAGACCTCCATGTAACCTGAATTTCTCACCGGCCTTATATGTAGCAGTTACCATAGGAGACAACAGCACCTTGTATCCGGCAGCGGTACGGATATCCAGATTCATTCCCAGACTGACATCCGCCTTATCCCATGACTGCTTCCAATATGGAGAGAACGTCAATGTGGTGAATCCTGAATAGTCAGATCCGTTAATACCCTGCCAGTCATACATGGCCGTCTTCTGTCTGTAATCCACGCCACCTGTACCGCCCAGTAAAGGCATCTCAGCGCCTCCTTCAATACGCAGCAGACGTTCCTTATTGGTTCTCTCCGTCCCTGCCAGGTTCAACCCGTCACGTGACAGGAATTCCATTCCGGTACGAAAATGCCACAGCACCTCACTTGCCTCACCTGACAGTGACAGGCCAAACTCTCCGCGCAGGATTTCCTGCATCAGAGCACTCTGCTCCTCCTTGGCGGCAGTCATGCTTTTACCCGGTCTGTAATTGAAGTGTGAGTGACCGAACGCCCCGTCAACACCTAACGTAAAACGGCGGAACCTGTGTGAATAGACGGCGTTAAGGTCACCGTTGAACATCCTGGATTTCCAGTCACCGGAAGGTTTTGTAGCCCAGGCGTCAAGCAATCCGGAGATATGCAGGTCATCCCTATCCGATATACGCCAGTTGAAATCAGCCAACCCGTCATGGAGATTCCTGAGTCCGTATCCGAAACGGAGCAACCCGGAGTGTGAAACAGGAGTGACATCATCAGATGTCTCTGAGAACGCCATCATAGGATTACGCGTCAAAGAGGTAAGCGGCTTGGCATCTTTCAGATAATTCACTTGGGCCGATTTACGCTCTATCACAGGTCTGTCCGGCACAGGCATCACCTTGTCCGTACTGGTCATAGTGGGGTTGTATGCTCCCTCTATGGTCATTGACCTGGAAGGCAGTTCATTTTGTTGCGCACTTGCGGCATTCCAGCAAAAAACGGCTATGGCAGCCAATGTAATATAACGTTTCATAATCAGCATCAATCAAGTCTTGCGGCAATCATATCCGCTATGTCATCATTTTCTGAATAGTTATTCTTGAGTGAAAGCAGGTATTGACGTGCCTCCACATCCTTGCCCTGTGACTTGTAGATGTCACTGAGCAGTATAAAACTGCGAGCCAGCCAGTACATGTGCGGAGTTCCCTCCTTTATGAAGGACATAATTACCTTCTCTGCACCCTCCTTATCACCGCTGTCATACAGGAACTGGCTAAGCAGGTAATCTGATTCAGCGCCATACAGTGAACGGGTGTCCTTGGATAGTTCCTCCAATACGGGACGGGCATCCTTGCCCTTATCCTGTGCAAGCAAAGCCTTGGCCTTATGGTACATAACCTCTGAACGCTGCTCCTGTGAAAGCTGCGTCTGCAGAGCCTTATCGGCATACATGATTACGGCATCATGCTCCTCAATCTTTCCTGCACTGCTCACAATGCAGTACAGGCTGCGTTTCTGTCGCTCTGCATCAGAAGTCTTATCATACAAACGCATGTAGAGATCCATAGCGTTCTCATAATCAGACTGCTGCCAGGATATTGATGCGGCATGGTCAAGTGCGCTCTCCGCAAAACGGCTGTTCTCAAAAGCGGCAGCCTGCAGCATACAGTCAACTGCGCGTTCGTAATCCTTAGCCTCCTCATATATGGAGCCCTGATAATACCAGGCGTTTGCAGCAAAAGCTCCATCGGGGAACTGCTTTACATAATCACTGAAACGGGCCAGGGCACTTATCTTGTCACCACGGCTGAACAGCCCCTCTGCCGCCGTATAGGTAAGTGAATCGCGCTCAGATGCAGCAATGGGGGCCACTCCCTTGACCGTTGAGGTGTACTCAACGTAAGAGTTTACATCTCCCTTCTCCACGTAGATGGATTTAAGGTCAACAAGAGCCGTACGGGCCTCATCACTTCCAGGGTAGTTGGCTATTACGTCCTTGTAAGCTTTTATAGCCTCATCATATCTGTCTGTCTGATAATAAATAAGCGCTGTCTCAGCCGCTGCCTTACGGGCCAGGTCCGTGTTGGGAAAATCTGTCATTAACCTGGCAAACACCTTCACGGCCTGCTCAGGCTCATCAGTCTGCTGATATGCCCTGCCCTCCTCATACAGGGCCGATGCCAGATATGCCGATGCGGGATATCCGCTTACCAGATGTTTCAGATCCTGGATCTTCTGATGATAGTTACGCTGAAGTCCGTTCACCAATGCCGTCTGATACAAGGCATAATCTCCAATCTTCTCATTCACGTTTATGGCCATATTGTAATATTCCTTGGCCTGGTTGTACTGACGGTCATAGAACATGCAGTCACCGGCGCGCAGGCAGGCATCGGCCACAACCTCACGCCCTACCTTTGATTCAGAAGATGTCTCTATGACAGTCTTCATGGCTTGCCATGCCTTGCTATACTCCTTGCGGTCAAACAGGAGATAACCCACACCATAATTGGCAAGGCCGCTACCAAGGGTTACATTGGATACAGAGGCCAGATAACGGCGGTAGTCAGCCTCAGCACGGACCGTCTCCCCAAGACGGTAATACGCCTCACCACGCCAGAATGTAGCCTCAAGAGCGGTATTATGATCATATCTGTCAAGTGCTATCACTGATGTCAGCAATTCAGGAACATCATCATACAATCCTGCAGCCATATGGTCTATAGCCTTGTTATAGAGCAACTGCATCTTGGCAGCCATAATTGAAGCACCCGGGTTCTTTATCTTGGCAATAGAAGCCAGGGCAGCATCATAACTGGTAGTGCTCAGATAGGCATCAACCAGATAGCTGCTTACATTTTCAGTATATTTTGAGTTGGGGAACTCATTCAGGAAACGCTCAAATGTCTTTACAGATTCTGCAAACGGTGAGTATGATGTCTCATGGATGACCATTGCATAATTGTAAAGCGCCTGCTCCCTTACATCCTCCTTGCCGGGAAGGGAAGCTGCCCTCTCAAATGACATACGCGCCAGATCCTTGTTTCCCTTCTGGAGTGCAGCCAAACCTATATGCAGGCATGCGTTCTGGGTCATCTGGTCATCAGGGCCGGTCACCTTTGACAGATTATCTATGGCTCCGTCAATATCACCATTGTTCAAGCAGGAAATGCCCAGCAGATACCTGTCATGACGCGGATCAGAAGCAAGTTCAGCTGAAAGATAACTCATAAGCAGTTCCTGAGCCTTGACATACTCGCCCTGACGGAACCAGTATTCGCCAAGTATGCGCTCGGCTTCAGCTTCAATATACGGGTCTTCCAGATTTTCTATCATATCCTCCGCAGTCCTGCGAGCCACACTGTGGTCGCCGTTTCCGCGCAGGTCAAGTTCCGCCAGATACAACCGAGCCTCTTCCACGTGTGATGATTCAAGTGAGTTTTCAAATCCCTCCTTGGCCTGCTCCGTCCTACCGTTTACATAATCCACATAAGCCTTATAGAATATCAGGTCCTCATCCTCTTCAGGATCATCCACAAGCCGCTCCAGGATACTGAGCTGGAGAAATCCCTCATCATTGCGTCCAAGGCGAATCAATGAAATGGCATTGTGGCGAACCATTCGCCGGCAATCCTCATCATTCAGCAAGAGAGGGTCACATTCATCAAAACACTCAATGGCTTCATCGTATTCATGCTGTGCAAAGTGACATGAACCCATAAGCGCCTGCATCCTGTTATTGTATATCGAATTGGGGTATTCCGACATAAACTTCTCAATTGCCGGCATAGCCGTATTCAGGTCACGCTGGGCATCTATGACCACCTGCATATAGCTGACCTCCTCTGTCCTTACCAATCCATTGGCATCGGCCACCTTGTTCCACTCTGCCAGCAAAGATCCGGCAGCACTGTAATCGCCCTGCATGAACAGACTCCGGCACTCGTCAAGCAAACGTACATCAGTATCCGTTTGCCTGCCCTGTGCTGATACACCAACGCCTGTCAGAAACAGAACGGCACTAAAAAGTATCTTTCTCATTATCAGAATTGTTTCTTATACCACATATCCAGAGCACGTTCCTCAGCAGCCTCCATAACGGCCCTCTCGCCACGCCCCTTATCATTGATGCCGCACAGGTGCAGCACCCCATGTATTATCACTCTGAGCAGCTCCTTATCATAAGACGTATGGAACTTCTCACTGTTAGTCAAAACCGTTTCTAAACTTATGTACATATCACCGCTCACCACGCCCGGCTCACTGTAGTCAAAGGTGATGATATCGGTAAAGTAGTCATGCCCCAGGAACTCCTTGTTCACCGCCAATATCCGCTCGTCATTGCAGAATATGTAATTCAGGTTACCCACCTTGCGGCCGTCATAGGTAGCTGCCACTGCGGCAATCCAGGCCCTTACTGCCTTACGGTCAAGCTTAGGCATCTTTATATTCTCATTCAGAAATGATATCATATTCTATCTTTATGCAAAAAAGAGGTAACACAGAAATATGGCTGCAAGTATTCCCGCCAGGTCTGCCAACAGTCCACAACCCACTGCATGACGTGTGTTCTTGATGTTCACACTGCCAAAATAGACCGCAAGGATGTAGAACGTTGTGTCAGTAGAGCCCTGGAACAGGCAGGCCAGGCGTCCGGTAAATGAATCTGCGCCGTATGTGGTCATGGCATCAATCATCAGACCTCGCGCGCCACCACCGGAGAGAGGTTTCATAAGAGCGGTAGGCAGGGCACCCACAAACTGGCTGTCAAGACCGCATTTCTCAACACACCAGCCTATTCCGTTTACCACGGCATCCATAGCTCCCGATGCACGGAACACGCCTATGCCCACCAGTATGGCAATCAGATACGGTATAATCTTGATAGCAGTAGTGAAACCGTCCTTGGCACCCTCAACGAATGCCTCATACACATTGATCTTAGCCTTTATCCCCGATATGATAAACCCTATTATCACCACGAAAAGGATGATGTTTGCAGCCGATGTAGAGACCGGACCTATCTTGACAGCCGGCAACTGTGAGAATCCCCAGATAATCAGAGCCACAATAGCGCTCAGCCCGCCTACAAAAAGTATCAGGACCTTGTCAAACCTGATTTTCTGGATAAGACAGGTAACCAGCAGACCAACCAGAGTTGAAAAGAATGTAGCCAGCAGAATAGGAATGAAAACATCAGCCGGCTGTGCCGCACCCATCTGCGCACGATATACAAGTACGCTTACCGGAATCAGTGTCAGGCCGGATGTGTTCAGAACCAGGAACATGATCATCGGATTTGAAGCCACATTCTTGTCCTTGTTAAGTTCCTGCATGCGTTCCATAGCCTTAAGCCCCATAGGAGTAGCTGCATTGTCAAGCCCCAGCATATTGGCTGCCACATTCATGAATATATGACCGTATGCGGGATCATTCTTGGGCAGGTCAGGGAACAGTCGTGAGAACACGGGGCTCAGCCATCGGGCAAAGGTACTTACCAGGCCACCCTTCTCACCAATCTTCATTATACCAAGCCAGAGTGACAGGACACCTGTCAATCCCAGAGAAATCTCAAAACCCGTCTTGGCCGATGAAAACGTAGAATCCATGATTTCCTGGAATACGCTTGCATCACCCAGACAGAGCCGTATCACGGCTACCGCAAAAGCTATAAGGAAGAATGAAATCCAGATCCAGTTAAGTACCATACGCGCACGTACATATATTACTCGCGAAGATACACAAAAAACGTACAATATAACACATTAGGGGAGGTTCTCTTTGAACCTCCCCTAATGTATCCTTATTGTGTCAATTTTTTTAATCAGCCATAGCTATTGTGCGATCAACTGATGTAGCCTCGCTGGTTACGTTGTAAACCCTGCTGGCAACAGCCCTCACACCATAAGAAACCTGTCTCACATCTGATTTGTCATTACTGTTCACGAAACGGATTTCATGGGCATTATTGTCATTGGTGCAGAAATTATAACATGCAAATTCCACCCTACCCTCAGAATCAGCCTTAACTGTACCCAATGAATATGAAGGACTCACATTTGCAGCTGAATTTGAAGAAGAGACATAGAATACATTATATGATGCATTCGGCTTAAGTCCTCCGCTTATGGAATAGTTGAATATCGGGGCGCTGTTACCAAGATTGTCAGAATCAAGAGCAATGAACTTAGTAGAATCATCATACCAGCCAAACGCCTCAAGACACTTTCTCTGGAGAGCATTTACATCAGGGGCAATACATACTGAGTAGGAGCCGCTCCTGTCTTCATCACTGACCTTGAAGTTATCGGCATCCCTGTCAACAAACATGGCAAACACGTTCTCACACTCGCTTAAAGGATCATCCAGGTTGCTGAAATCGTGCTTGGTGTGAACATAAACGTTCCTGCTCTCATCCCAGATATAAGGTGAAAGGGCACCGCTGAATTTTGCCTTTGAGGCACCTTTCTCCAGTTCATCAGTCAAGGTTATAAATCCTGCCAGCAACTTCTCTGGAGTGGTACCACTGATGACAGCGCGCACATAGAGCTTGTCACCCTGACGAAGTTTAATGTGGTTGGAACCCTCAACGAACTCAACAGATGACTTATTCTCCGTGCTGTTCATGAAACCGGCATCCATGCTGACATAATATGTCTGCGGAGCCACAGCCTCATGAATATCCATCACCGACGTATTCTCATCAAGGACACGTGCCAGATATGTACTACCTAAGGGAATAAGTGCTAATGTCAATAATACCAGAACATGAAGGATAAACTTGTTGTCTTTCATATTAAAATCAAACTGTTGGAAAATTATTTAAGACTATTGATTACGCTATTGACTGACTTATGCGTCAAGCCATCATGGAACAAAGCAATAGAATTGAGAGAATGACTTATAATCCTTCTTTCCGATTGTTTTCTCATATCAAGCTAAATGGCGTATAAGTATTTTTTATCCGCTCGCAAATTTATTCTAATTTGCTAATATACATAATCTTAAATTCATAAAAAATGTTAAATCCAGAAACGGATATACGCCACGGCAACGACTGCTTACGGAGCTTATTCCACCGTAATAGCGGCAGAAGTGGTTGTAGCACGGAAAGCGGGAGCATAGAGGCACTGCATCACGGCATTTCCTACAGTGAAACGGCCCGGTTTCTGCACGTTCACCTCATACTCTATCACGTAACTTCCCTTACTCAGACGGTCTATGTAGAAGACGTTACGGGTATTGCCCGGTGCTGAATAATAGCCTATGTCATCACGCCAGTTGTAACTGTAACCGGCAGCGGTACTTACAGGCTCAACGGATGCGGCACGCATATCGGCAAGCTGCAAATACTCCAGGTTACGGTCTGTCGTAAGGTCAAAACGTATCCTCAGACGGTCACCTACATGAAGCTTGGTACCCTCCTTGACCTCCTCCAGACGGTCACCGTCAGCACCGTGTATCACGCGCAAGATGGTTCGTTTGAGTGACATTCCGTTCTCCTGTTTCTCAACCTTGTCAAGTTCTTCAGTAAATGAACGGTAAACTGCACCCCAACTTATGCCCGCGGTCTTGGCATCAACGGTAATATCAACTTTGTCACGGCTTATCGGGCCCTGCCAGGTCTTGGTGGTATAACCGGCCGTAGCCTTGCTGTCCGATGCCTTGACGGCCTCCTTGCCTACATAGATTGTAATATCAGGATCTGACTCCAACTGCACATTGCTGCCGGTAGCCATAAGAGCCGTAACTGCTGCGGCAGTGGCGGGCGATGAGCCCCAACCGGTAGTCTGTTTCTGCTTGAGCAGCCAGCGTGCAGACTCCACAGCCTCTTTCTCGCGGCCCACCGCAAGCAGGGTGCGGATTATGAGTGCCTGAGTCTCAATGGGAGCCTCATGCCAGAGCAGTCCGCCCTCATTGTCACGCCAATATCTGCCCATTTCATCGCTGTATAGAGAACGCTCAACAAGAGTAGCCGCTATGTGCTCTGCAAGCTCTTTCTTGCCGTTACGTGACATAAGCAATGCCAGCTGTGAACGGAAATAGAGGCTAAGGTTATGGGTATCCTCAATCTCGGCCAGACGTGTAAAGAAGGTATGGCTTGCAATCGTTTTTCCATTGAAAGGATAAGAGGTGTAGTACGAGCGGGTAAGCAGGTAGCTCAGTTCGCTGTATCCGAGAGATTCAGGCTTCTTCTCTACATCATACCTCTTGAAGAACAGGCTATCCATATAGTCAAGGCCCTTTTGCAGTGTTACCTTGAGCTCAGGAGTAACTTCAATGATACCGTTCTCAATGAGGAGGCCCAGTCCCTGCATGATCTCATCAGTGATATGCAGGCTTGCAGGAGAACCATCTATCCATGACCAACTGCCGTCACTGTTCTGGTTATCCATAATCTTTCTGAGAGCCCTCTCAAAGGCTTGGGCAGTCTCTTCTGATCCAAGATCCTTGGAAAGTGAACGCAAGCGGTCACGCTCGTTCCTGCTGCTCCTAAGCCACGGAGTCTCCTCAAGCAGGGTACCGGTAAGCCTTTCATTGCGTTCCAGCTGTGTCTGCCACTCGGATGCTGGCAGCTCCGCCCATTCATCAAGCATCTGTCGGATAGCGGGATATCGGCTTGACAGATCCTGTGAGATGGCAGCACCCATCAGACTGTGGAACAGGCGCAGGTTACTGGGATCATCAACCCTTATCATAATAGGCAGGCTTTGGATAGCATACCAGATGGGTGTTGCACTGTACTCAAGGGTAAGCTGCTCGTCGGCCATAGTGGAGGAACGCGGCTTGTCAAGCACCTCAAAGCGGAAGGTGCGTTTTTCACTGCCGTTGTTGAAGAGTGAGAGAGCCTGGGTTACCTGCGTACGGTTGGAGAGTACCGGGATGGTCTCTTGGATACCGTCACTGTGGCCTGTGGTCTCTGCCGTAAGGCGGTAGGTCACAGCCGTAAGCCCAGCTGGAACCTTTATGGTGAATGATGTACTTGCACTTCCCTCTGCGGGAACGGTAACATTCTTCTTATATCCGCCCTCTATGATACCCAGGGCCTTACCCGTAACAGCATCAGTAAGGGCCATCGTGACTACGGCCTTCTGATCCTGTTCAGTCATATTGCTCACCTTGACCGTAAACTCCATGCGGTCACCCTGACGCAGGAATCTGGGCGATGCAGGCTCCACCATAATCTTCTTGCGCGTAACAAGGGTGGTGTCAACACGGCCTGTCTGTAGAGAATCTGTGAATGCTATACCCTGTATCTTCCACTCAGTGAGCAACTGCGGAACACGGAAACGGTATATGGCCCTGCCCGTGGAATCTGTAACCAGATACCCGAACAGACCGGTAGGATTCAGGTCTGAGCGTATGGCAACCGCACCACTCTGCTCATCAATCATGCCCTGCAAGTCCTCTTCCGGCAGAGAACGGGTATCAAACACAATATCCATATTGGAAAGGCCGCCCTGAAGTACCTCATCAACGGTGGTAATACCCAGACCCTCAAAATCAGCCTGATTAATGGTGGCTGCTGATGCCAGAGGTACGGACTGTGCGGATGCATTAAATGCAACGTCAGCAACAACATCCACAACCATCTCATTGCTCTTGTACATCCTCATGCCACGGGCTCTGCGGCTGTAGTTCATGAACGGGTCAATAAGAGTACCCGTAATGGCACGCTTGCCCTTATATTCATAACTGTTGCCGAACATATGCAGCCAAGGTGCATATTGGCCGGATGTATTGAAACCTTCCTGCAGGAGGTTGCGGCCGCTTACCCATTTTGAACTGAACGGCGAAAAGACAATCCTGTTCACTCCGTACTTGTCAAGCGCGCGGTCATACATGTCAAGCATGATGGCTGCAGTTACGGGGTTGCCCTGCCAGTCAGATATACGGATATTCCACTCCTCAGCCTCATCAGGTTCCAGAATGTTACGGAACGTTTCAAGTTCAAACCTGAGCTGTTTGGGCCTGTCAGGAACCTCAAACTGGAAAGACCTGTTTTCTGATACACCTTCATATATCACGCAGCAATGTACGGCAAACATACCCACAAGCTCCTCAGTCACAGGAATACTCAGAATCTGCTGCTTGCCATTGCTCTCCAACATACCACGGTCATAGACACCGTATTTATTCTCAATGATGTAATGTATCAGTGTGCCCTTACGGCTGTTTCCCAGTCTGATACGGGCGGTGTCACCAACCTCTACGCTATATATACCGCGTGACGTTTTTTCTCTCTCAAAGCTACACAACAACGGTTTCTGAGGCATGAAACTGTAGTCATCCTCGTTGAAGAAGGTGAACTCTGTAACTGATTTCCTACACATTGCAGCATTGGCAGTGACACGGTAGATGCCGGGCTGCAAGCCGTCAAGCATAAGCATCATAGATTCCCTGTCATCCTTATCAAACGGAACCACACCTTCAAATACAGGTATCTCCACGATGTCCTCACCGTTCAAGTCAAAATCATAACGCGGGAAACGCTCCTTAAGATGCTGGTTGGAGATACATTTTGACAGGTCTCTCTTTTCTCTGCCATTAACGATGCTGAAAGGTAAAGGCAGGCCCGGAGTTTCAAGCCAGCTGAGACGTGACACCTTGACATTGATATCGCCTGAAACCAGGTTATCGTTGGTAGTACTTGTCAATCGGAATAAGAGGGTCTGAAGACCGTTTTTACCCAGTACGGAACCCTGTGATGCTACATAGATCTCTCTCTCCGCCTTATTTCTGGCACCATATGAAATGTTGTATTCATGTGTCTCACCGTTCAAGTCAGTGACAACGGCATTTACATGCACCCAGCAGAATTCTTCAACCATTATATCACCAGGAACGGTCACATCAAAACTGAATGAACCGTCAGAACCGGTCTTAGCCTGACCGGCTCCTATCCTCACATCACCTCTGTCATCAAGGATACAGAACCTGTGGCAGGCAAATGAGCCCACTCCGGCATACCACGTCACAGAGGCACCATCTACCGGAATACCGGTAAATGAAATAGCCTTACCTTTTATCGTAACCGGTTTGTCATACCTTGCCTCTTCCCTTACGTCATCTATCTTTACCTCAAACTTAGGCTGACGGAATGACTCCACCTTTATAGCCCTGGAGCCCGCAAAATCATATTTATCATCTTCATCTGATTCCGCAAATATTTCAATCGATCCGGGCATACAGTTTTCTGGTATCTTATAACTGCCCTTGAATACACCCATGCTGTCTGTCACAAGAGCATATGAGGCCTCATCGTCACCGTCACCGTTCATATCGTAGAATTCTATGGTAACGTTGACTGTAACTCCTGCCAACACATGCCCATTCTCCCCGTCATTAGTATATACTACACCTGAATACTGCACGGAATCACCAGGCAGATAAGTGAAACGGTCTGTGAAAACCCTCACATACTGCCGCTCAGGCATATCACTCTTCCATGGGATATTGAATGTGGCGTTACCACGACTGCCGCCACCCTCCAACTCAATCCTGTAACGGCTGTTGGCCAGACCTTCCACCAGGATATATCCGTCAGAACCGGTTATGCCACTTGTAGCCACCTTGACCAGTTCATCATTATAGTTGGTTTTCCACACTGTATATTTGCAGTCAGGGATGGGCTTGCCGCTACGTGTGTCAACAGCTCTTCCGTACAGAGTTCCATTGTTCTGCACCATATTGAGGAATCTGATGCCGTTACACTCCAGATACTCGTAAGCAATGCAATCACCGCTGTTGAAATAGGGACCTGTCGATGCCAACAGGTAATAGCAGCCCTGCATAACAGGTGTTATATCGGCAAATGCAGAGTGTTCCATGAAATCACCCGGATCATCTACCCTCATGCTCCACTCCACTACCGTTGATGACTGGTTCAGCTCTGACATAAGGGTTATCTCATCCTTTCCCCTCTCCATACGGCCGGTAGCCTCCACCAACTTAAGATATATGGTGTTGACATTCCTGAAATTCAGTTTGGCTATATTGCGCTCTCCGGGCACAAGGTCAGAATCCAGTGTTATCCTTACACTCTTTCGCTCTATCTCTTCCTTTATGCCAAGACACTCAAGCGCGCCCTCGCTCTTGGGCCATTTCTTCTGGGCGGCAATACATATATCACGTGCCTGACGCATCAGGTTTTCTGCCTTTTCATCGGACATTTCCTGACCCATGCTGTCAGTTATCTTGCGCGCTGCCTTGCTATAGAGCATGGTGCTGAACTTGACCTTCTTGGTATATGACTCAGCCAGGGCTACGGCACCTTTGAGCCACTCCTCATCATTCCTGTCCCACTTACCGTCATTTGACAGATAATCTTCAAGCACCTGCATCCTCCTTATGTCAATGGTACAGCGAATATCAGGCTTGGCTCCGTAATTATGCTGGGTAAGACGTTTCAGCACATAGATCATCCATAGGTCAGGGTCATCAGGTGTAACATCAATTGTAGCCGCCAGAAAATCCTGCATGGTACCGTACAGACGGCTGTCATTAAAGAACGTACGTTTGCCAAGAGAGAGCCTATAGTCTGTAATAAGCACTATAGCGTTATCCATAAGCATGTCCACCAGGTTGGGGCGTAGCTTTTGGCCCGCCTTGTTTCCACCCGGGAAGAACTCCTGATAATAGCCCGATGAGACATCGCCCGCCAGTTTTATGGACTGGTCCAGATGGTAGCAGATGGTGTCACATATCATCCTGGCCGTCCAACGCTCCAACGGCAGGTTTTCCTCATCTGACGGGTCATTTGTCCTGAACCTATATTTGTTCAGTTCCCAGAACCTTATGTAACCTTTGGCAAGGAATGCATGGCACAACGCCTTATGCTCCTGCACCCTCAGCTTGGGCAGAAGCGTATTGAACAGTTCCAATCCGGAAGAAATGCTGTTCTCGCTGTAGGATTGCTGTACTTGGGTAATATAGACGGCGCTCTTAAGCATCTGGCGGCCGTCATTATCCTCTGCGGCCATATCCCAGATTTGGTTTATCTCCTTAGCCGCACTTTCAGGGAGATCATCTTTAATAAGTTTTTCCACCTTCTTCCAGGCGCGTGAATACTTATCCGCGCTGGCAGTCGCAGTAGTCAGTGTCATAATGATAATCAGAAGTGTAATTTTACAAAGGCATCTCATAAGTACACAAATTTATATTGATTCTTCTGCAAATATATAAACTGAAAAATTGCAGAATACGTCAAGAAGCGCTGCAAAACTGTTGCAATTTTACTCAAAGAGGTCACCTGACATTGAGGCGTAGCGGGAACGGCCCAGATGCTTGTAGGCCAGATCCGTCACCTCACGTCCGCGCGGTGTACGCTTGAGGAATCCCTCCTGGATAAGGAACGGCTCATACACATCCTCTATGGTTCCGGCATCCTCACTGAGTGCCGTGGCAATTGTACCTATACCCACCGGACCACCCTTGAACTTGTCAATGATGGTGGTCAGTATGCGGTTATCTATCTCGTCAAGACCGTACTTGTCTATGTTGAGAGCCTCAAGTGCGATATTGGCTATGGATACGGTGATACGCCCTGATCCCTTTACCTGCGCAAAGTCACGCACGCGGCGCAACAGGGCATTGGCTATACGGGGCGTTCCGCGGCTTCGGCCCGCAATCTCGGCGGCAGCGTCCACATCGCAAGGTATTCCCAGGATACCGGCTGACCGCAGTATTATCTTCTGCAAGGTCTTGGCATCATAGTACTCCAGATGCATGTTTATGCCGAACCTTGCACGGAGCGGTGCAGTAAGCAGACCGCTGCGGGTGGTGGCACCTATCAGGGTAAACGGGTTGAGGTCTATCTGTATGCTGCGGGCCGACGGACCCTTGTCTATCATGATGTCAATACGGTAATCCTCCATAGCAGAGTAGAGATACTCCTCTACCACGGGCGACAGACGATGTATTTCATCGATGAACAATACATCTTTAGGTTCAAGTGAGGTAAGGATTCCGGCCAGGTCACCCGGCTTGTCCAGCACGGGGCCCGATGTTATCTTGAAGCCCACGCCCAACTCATTTGCTATGATGTTGCTCAGAGTAGTCTTACCCAGTCCGGGAGGGCCGTGCAACAGGGTATGGTCAAGCGATTCGCCGCGCTGACGGGCAGCCTGCACAAACACGCGCAGGTTATCCACAATCTTGCCCTGTCCGGCAAAATCATCGAACTTAAGCGGACGCAGAGCGTTATCCAACTCCTTGTCACTTGTTAATTGCTGTGCCCTTATATCAAAATCTTCCATCTTGTACCGGGGACTGTCCCCTTTGGTCACCTGATAACATCAAAATTAGTCACTTCCTCTAACACGTGCCAAAGGGGACAGTCCCCATTTTGCCAAATCGTATCAAACCTTCCATTTGCACCGGGGACTGTCCCCGTGTGTCAAATCAAACTATCCTCCAACTTGTCAGCACTCACCAAGGTCTGCTCGCCGCTCTCCATATTTTTTAGTGTCACCTTGCCCTGAGCAAGCTCGTCACTGCCAACGATGGCAACGTACGGAACCGAATGAGCATTAGCATAAGCCATCTGCTTCTTCATCTTAGCTGCATCAGGATAAATCTCAGCGGGAATGCCTTTAGCGCGGAGTTCAGCCAAAAGCTTGAGGCAGAACTGAGCCTCCTGCTCACCCAGATTCAGGAACAGAACCTTTACGCCACCCTGTGCCTCCTTGGGATAGAGATCCAGCTGATTCAGCACATCATAAATACGGTCTGCACCGAATGATATGCCAACGCCGCTCACACCCGGAAGTCCAAATATGCCGGTCAGGTTATCATAACGTCCGCCGCCGCTGATAGAGCCTATCTCAACGTCAAGCGCCTTTACCTCAAAGATTGCTCCGGTATAATAGTTAAGGCCGCGGGCCAATGTAAGGTCAAGTTCAAGCTGGTTCTTAAGTCCAAACTTGGTGGCCCCGTCCAGAATGAAACGGCACTCCTCCACTCCTTTGAGTCCGGTCTCGCTGCATGCAAGCACTGTAGCAATAGTATCCAGTTTCTCACTGTTGGAACCGGTAAGCTTGATTATCGGCTGCAGTTTGTCAATGGCATCCTGCGGCAGGCCTTTATCGGCCAGTTCAGCATTCACTCCATCCAGACCTATCTTGTCCAGCTTATCAATGGCTACAGTAATATCTACAATCTTATCTGATTGGCCGATGCTCTCAGCAATGCCTGCCAAAATCTTGCGGTTGTTCAACTTGATAGCCACGCGAACGCCAAAGCGGCTGAACACCATGTCTATCATCTGTATGAGTTCAATCTCGTAGAGCAGTGAGTCACTACCTACTACATCGGCATCGCACTGGTAGAATTCGCGGTAACGGCCCTTCTGAGGACGGTCAGCACGCCATACGGGCTGTATCTGGAAACGCTTGAAAGGGAACTGAAGTTCCTCACGGTGCATCACCACGAAACGGGCAAACGGAACCGTAAGGTCATAGCGCAGGCCCTTCTCGCAGAATTTTGACGCCAGTTTGAGGCTATTACGGGAGAGCAGTTCCTCATCGGTCAGACCACTCATGTAATCGCCTGAGTTCTGTATCTTGAACAGGAGCTTATCGCCCTCCTCACCGTACTTACCCATAAGGGTAGAGAGGTTCTCCATTGAGGGAGTCTCTATCTGACGGTAGCCGAACAGGCGGAACACTCCGCGTATGGTATCAAATATGTAGTTACGGCGTGCCATCTCCACCGGAGTGAAGTCACGCGTACCTTTGGGAATTGATGGTTTCATTTATTAATCAACGTCTTCTTGACCCGTAAATCATTATGTAATAAATCAGCGTACCCAGTGAACTTATGGCAGCCACAACGTAAGTGTAAGCAGCGGCCTTGAGGGCATCGGTAGCAGCCTCCATAGTCTCACCGCGGGCAATATCGGTCTGCTTAAGCCAAGCCAAAGCGCGGCGGCTGGCATCAACCTCAACCGGCAGGGTTATGAAACTGAACAGGGTGGTCATGGCAAACAGCAGGATACCGGCAAGCATCAATCCCGGGAATACCTCAATCATAAGGATTCCTGCCAACAGCACCCAGGTAACAATCTGTGAGGAGAACTGCACCACGGGCACCAGAGCTGAACGCATCTTGACAGGTGCATACTGCTGGGCATGCTGCACGGCATGTCCGCATTCATGGGCAGCCACAGCCGCAGACATTATGCTGTTGCCGTAATAGACATCCTTGCTCAGGTTAACAGTATTGTTCTCCGGATTGTAATGATCCGTAAGACGCCCCTCCACGCAAGTCACCTTGACATTGGCAATGCCGTATTCGGCAAGCATCCTGGAGGCTACCTCATAACCGGTACTGCCGTTACGGGTAGGAACCTTGGAATACTTCTTGAACTTACGGTCCAGATTATTCTGCACCGTAAAACTCAGGATCGCTATTGCAATGAACAGAATCCAATACATTGCTGCAGGTGATGAATAAGATGGATATCCAGGCATTATTCACGAACTATTGTCTGGTTGCGGTCCGGACCTACTGAAACTATTGAAACAGGGGTCTCAAGATACTCTTCCAGGAATGATATGTAATTGTTGAACTCCTCTGGGAACTCATCCTCATCATGGATAGCGGTAAGGTCAGTCAGCCAACCGGGCAGTTCCTCATAGATGGGCTCTACACCCTCGCAGTCAAACGGGAACTCATCAGTCTGGGTGCCATCAGGCAGTTTGTATGCCACGCAGGCCTTGATGGTCTTGAACACATCCAGGACATCACTCTTCATCAGGATCAGGTCTGTGACACCGTTCAGACGTACGGCATAACGCAGAGCCACCAGGTCAACCCATCCGCAACGGCGACGGCGTCCGGTTACGGCACCGAACTCATTACCGCGGTCAGAGAGAGCCTCACCATCCTTGTCAAACAGCTCAGTGGGGAACGGACCGCTACCTACGCGTGTGCAGTAAGCTTTCATGATACCGTAAACCTTACCGATGTTGCGCGGAGCAACACCCAGACCGGTGCAGGCACCTGCGCAGATGGTGTTTGATGAGGTTACAAAAGGATATGAACCGAAGTCTATGTCAAGCATCGTGCCCTGAGCACCCTCACACAGTATGGTCTTGCCCTCACGCAGAAGGTTGGCAACAAAGTGCTCGCTGTCTACGAACTTGAACTGTTTCATGTATTCAATGCCCTCACGCCATGCCTTCTCCAGCGGAGCCAGGTCATACTCAAAGTTGAGGCTCTTGAGGGTACGCTCATGGGCTGCACGGGCAGCTGCATAACGCTCCTCAAAATCAGGACGCAGCAGATCACCTACGCGGACACCTGTACGGGCCACCTTGTCAGTATATGTGGGGCCGATGCCACGACCTGTGGTACCAACCTTGTTTGAACCCTTTGATGCCTCCAGCGCACTGTCCATAAGACGATGTGTAGGCAGGATAAGATGTGCCTTCTTGGAGATGAGCAGACGGCTCTTAAGGTCTATGCCGGCAGCCTCCAGTGCCTCAGCCTCTGCCTTGAACAGGGCTGCGTCAAGCACCATTCCGTTACCTATGATATTCTGTTTGTTACCTTGGAACACTCCT
>Ga0310786_10003170_pt1 | contig 24182 bp, 21 predicted proteins | sample AusTroGonzalo_MG_FD_203881 | JGI IMG/M metagenome (GOLD analysis project Ga0310786, IMG submission 203881) | Bovine rumen microbial communities from tropical cattle in Woodstock, Queensland, Australia - Gonzalo_03 (v2) (version 2) | ecosystem: Host-associated > Mammals > Digestive system >...
TAAGGAGCTCAAGGAGAAGGTTAACTCCAAGAAGAAGTGCAAGAAGTAATATTCTTCATTGATTGAGTTCTTTAAGGCAGTCGGTTATACCGGCTGCCTTTTCATTTCCTTCAATTTTCCTGTAACGTCATCCGCGAGTATATGAAGTATCTTCGTGGTCTTAAGTCCGGAGTTCTCGAATCCGCTGCGTCTGATCGAATATCTGATATCCCTCTCCGCCTGCTCGTAAGACATCTTCAGAACATCACATGCGATACCGTATAACTGACGCATTCCGTGATAATAGACATCTCTGTAAATTACCATTCTTCTTACGATCTCGAATATCGCATTAGTTCCCAGCAGCGTCATGTCAAAATCATAGAACAATAACGCCTCATTAAGTAATGATGTGATGTAGTATTCGGGCACATCATTCTCGATCGTAGCTGCATTTCTGATAACTATCTCATTGACGTCCGCGATAGCTTTACCTGGCTTTTTCCTGCCGTCGACAAAGTAATGGAAATTACCTTCGCCGTCTGCGATTCCGATGATGCCTCTGCGGCTTAACATCGTATTGATCCTCTCGAGTAATGCCTTGTCGCTGCATACGACATAGATGCCGGTCTCTTTGTCGCGGCTCTTAGTACTGATGTAATTCATACCGTATCCCCTTTACTTAAAACTTATTCCATGCCGTTATTGTGCTATGCGAATAAGCCATATTCAAGCGAATCGGGAAAATAGGGAAAAATAAGCCCTTTTGGGAAAGAATTTAACTGAAATTACTGCGTTTGAGGGGTTCAGGTGGGAATTTTGCCCCAAAATCAGCCCTGAATATTTACAGCTGTCTCCAACTCTTCATTAATAGCGCCCGTTACATCGACTTCATCGACAGACTCAACGGAGATAACATAATTGCTGAATCTCGTGTATCTGATCCTTACCTTGGAGCCTTCTCGGGGAAGATCTCTTAACGGGTTGATATAGTAACGTACACCGTCGATGATAAACGAATTATTGAACAGTGATATCTCTTCGATCTGACCTGTGTACGAATAGTAATTCTGTGTTGCAACATCGGACATATCGAGAAGTCTCGGTGCTGTTATGAAGTACATATAGAAAGCAACTCCGATGGCAAGAAGCGTAGGAACAAAATAAGAGAACACATGCTTAGTCTCTCTTCTCTTATTTCTGTTAGAGAAGATTATGATGATCACTGTAAGAGCCAATACCATCAATACATGTACGGCCAGATTTGCAATGTAGTACTTCAAGCCAATTACCTCATATGCACAATATCATATCAGAGGGAATATCGGAAGAGTTTACAGGTATAAGTCCCATCATCTGATACTCCATGCACACACCTATAAGAAGCGGTCTTCTGCCCTCAGGGAAGGACGCGAGCCATCTGTCATAAAAGCCCTTACCCTGCCCTAATCTGTTGCCTTCGGGATCGAATGCGATTCCGGGCATTATAACGATGTCGATCTTATCGTTACTGAATACTCCCTTCGAATCATCAGGCTCAGGTATACCGAAGCATCCCTTCACCAGTTCCCTGTCAGGGTCCTTCACTTCGACGAACACCATGTCGTCACCATTAACCTTAGGGTAAACAGTCTTCTTTCCTGCGCTTCTCATGTAAGCTGCAAGAGCATCGCTCGGAAGCTCTCCTCCTACCGCTTTATACACTGCGATCGCATGCGCGGAATCGAATGCCTTCTTTAGTTCTTTATCTTCCTTGAGGGCGAGCTTAAACTCCACGAGGAGACTCTTATCATACTCGATTAATTCCTCTTCGGTAATGAGCTTTCTGTACTCTCTTACCTGAGATCTTATACTCGCCTTCTCCCACTCAATATCGCTCATAATCAGCCTTCCGCCATGGCACGCAATTCATCTTCGTTGATTATCGCGATACCGAGTTCTCTCGCCTTCACTGCCTTCGAACCTGCGGCCTCACCTTCGACGAGATATGTTGTCTTCTTCGACACTGAAGATGCGACCTTACCTCCGTTGCTCTCGATGAACTTCGCTGCCTCGTCACGTGACATCGTGGGAAGCGTTCCTGTTATAACAAAAGTCTTGCCTGCGAACACATCGGAAGCAGCTACATTCGTGCTCTCGAAATGCAAACCTGCAGCCTTAAGTCTTCCTATCAGCTCGCGGTTGCCTTCATCACTCATGAAGCCTCTGATTCCTTCCGCGGAAACAAGCGCGATACCTTCTACGGAAGACAGTTCTTCCACGGATGCATCGCATATGTTATCGATAGTCTTGAACGCCTTAAGAAGGTCTCTGGATGTAGCCTTGCCGACATTCGGAATACCCAATCCCGATAGCACATTCTCGGCTGTCGCTTCCTTCGCTGAAGCATCGATCGAATTAAGAAGTTTGTCAGTATTCTTAGCAAGTCCCAACACCTTATTCTCGATCAGTTCATCGCGCTTATCCTTAAGCGAGAAGATGTCTGCGAAGTCGTGAATAAACCCTCCGTCAACGAGCGCCTTAACAAGCTCGTAGCCGAAGCCCTTAATATTCATCGCATCACGCGATACGAAGTTCAGGATGGAGTTAACGATAGTTCCGGGGCACTTAAGATTCACGCACTTAAGATCAGCAGCATCCGCTTCTCTTACGAGCTTGTGACCGCATACGGGACACACTTCAGGAAGTTTATACGACTTCCAGTCAGCGGGTCTCTTCGACTTGTTAACTCCTTTTACCTTAGGGATGATCTCGCCTGATTTATAAACGATAAGCGTATCGCCGATACCTATCTCCATCTCATCGATGAAGTCCTGATTATGAAGCGTAGCACGTGACACGGATGTACCGCACAGACTTATAGGTTCGAAGATCGCAACGGGTGTAACTCTTCCCGTTCTTCCCGTGTTGACTTCAACCTCGAGAAGCTTCGTCTCCTTCTCTTCCGGAGGATACTTATATGCGATAGCCCATCTCGGAAACTTGATAGTAGTTCCGAGACGCTCTCTGTCACTTATGCTGTTGAGCTTAACGACAGCGCCGTCGATATCGTATGCAAGATTGCCTCGCATGTCGCCGATCTTCTGTATCGCATCCCACACTTCATCTGCAGTTTTGCACTTATAGTACTGCTCGATAGTCTTAACGCCGTTGCTTCTTAAGAACTCGTAGCCGTCGCTGTGCGTCTTGAAAGTCTTGCCGCGAGTCTCCTGTATGTTGAAGATAAACAGCGACAGTCCCCTCTCGCGTGTAACGTTCGCATCGAGCTGCCTTAAGGTGCCGGCAGCGCAGTTTCTCGGGTTAGCGAATGTTTTCGAGCCGCGTGCAGCTGCAGCCTCATTCACCGCAGCGAAAGCCTCGCGTGTCATGTAGACCTCGCCTCTTATCTCGATGTACTCGATGGGGTTCGGCATCTTCCTTACGACGTCTTCGATCTCGACTGCATTCTCGGTAACATCCTCGCCCTCGGTGATGCCGTCGCCTCTCGTAACTGCAGTCGTAAGCAGGCCGTTGTCGTAGCGCAGGGCCATCGACAGACCGTCAATCTTAGTCTCTACCAGAAACTCCGTGTCAGGGCCTAACTGCTCTCTCGTGGACTCAACGAAATCAAACACTTCTTCCTTGCTGAACACGTCCTGAAGTGAGAGCATCGGCACATTATGCTTAACAGTCTTACCCTTGCTCGCCTTCCATCCTACACGCAGTGACGGCGAATCGGGGCTTACGATAGAAGGATACTCGCGCTCGATATCCTTCAGGCGGTTATTCATCATGTCGTATTCATAGTCGCTAATCTCCGGCGTGTCTTCGTCGTAGTAGCGCTTGGCATGATAGTTTAAAGTCGATACGAGCTTGTCGTATTCGCTTTGAATATCAGTAGGAATCTCAAGGACATTAAGTCCCTGATCAAACAGATTCATCTGTTCCATTACAGGACCTCCGGTCAGGCTTTCTTCCTGGAGAATGAGTAGTAGATGACAGGCAGGCTCAGAAGGATCATAAAGAAGATTCCCCACGCATACGAAGGAAGCGTAAGTAAGCCTTCGAAGCCACCTGCGAGCGACGTATCCTTATAGCGGTCGATGAACATGATCTTGCCCATGACTTCACTCGAATCTGCCAGGGGTGCGGCAACAAGGCCGGTAAGCAGATGGATACTGATCGCGAAAATAAAAACATCACCTTCCCACAGCAGAATCTTCTCTGCTCTCAGAAGGTGAAGTAAAGCTGTCAACACGAGGATGATTGCCAGGGCAACACCCGTACGCACATCAAAGACCCTTGTCCTGATGCACTCGAGGACAAATGAGACTGATGTCAGGAACAGCGCGGAAACCGGAATGTATACTGCGAACTTCGTCTTCGACAGAAGAAGCAGCATTACTTCTATGCCGGCTAAGATGACGACCTCGATCAACGACACCGCGAACAACGGAGTCGAATCGGGAAGCTTGCCGCAGGCATCTCCGACTATCGTCTCAAGAAAAACAGTAAAGCTGTGGAGGGGATATGTGATTATAGTCCCCCAGAGCAGCAGAAGAACCGCCGCTACTATACCGGCGCGTTCCTCACTTCTCAATTATCAAGCCTCTGCTTCTTCGGGATCGTAGTCCTCAAGAAGAGCCTTAAGGATAGCTACCTCTTCAGCGTTAAGGGAAATGCCCTTGCCGACCTTCTCATGATCGGGGCCCCAATCTCTGATATCGAGCTTAGCCTTACCGTCATTCCACTTAACGATATTAGCCTCTCTCTTCCAACCGGACTTGTTGGTAGCAAGAGTACCGATAGTCTTAATGATCTCGTACTTAATCTCTGTCTTAGGCATGACTGAAGTCCTCCTTAAAAATCAAACAAATGCGATTTATCACATATTATATAATAAAAGTATTATAATAAAAAGAAGAAAATTAAGATTCTATGAGATTTGTAGTAATTATCATCCTGACTTCGATCGCCGTAATCGGTGCGATCCTTATGATCTGGGGGCTTATAGAGGCCACCCTGCTTAAGGTTACGCGTTCTAAGATAGTAACCTCAGGAGGTTCCGAAGAAGGCTCCCCTGACCTTCGCATCCTCTACTTCAGTGATCTGCACAGAGAACTGTGCATGATCCCTGCAAGCCGTGTATGCGCCCTTATTCGCGCTGAGAACGCCTCAGACGGACTCGATGCGGTAATCTTCGGCGGAGACCTCGTTAACGGCCACAAGAATGTATTGAGAGCCTTAGAGTACATTGAGGCCGTATCTGATGAGTGTAAGGCGTTGGGAATCCCATTTATGGCAGTAACGGGCAATCACGATGCAGGAGCGTCAGCAGACGAGATAGGCGCTTTCCCGTTCGATAACATGGATAATGTGATCAAATACTTAAAATCGCGCCGTGACGGCCGCTACGTGGCCTTCGGAGGCGTACCCGACACAGGAAGACATGAGCGCGTCTGGGGCGTCCCTCCCGTGCCTTCTGCGGGCATAGAGTACAAAAGCTACATATTATTGTCCCATAATCCCGATATTGTCCTTCATATGCCCTCTGTACCCCTCAAGATAGACGCGATTATATCAGGCCACATTCACGGCGGACAGATAAGGACTCCGTTCGGCCTTGAGTTCAGATTAAGACATGACGAACTGCCGCATCAGGGCATAATCTCAGGACTCCACGAGATCAACGGAATCAAAGTGTTTATCTCGAAGGGCTTAGGATGCGTATTCCTGCCCTTCCGATTCTTCTGCCGTCCCGAGATCAACATCATAGAGATCCACGCATAAAAAACGAACCGCTCGGGTTAAGCGGTCCGTCTAAATAACAACATAAAAAGTTCGGGCAAAATTTTTATGAGAGTGACAAAAACGGCAATGCGTCTCAATCACAATTCAATGATAACATTACGCTTCTCATAAACAACAATTCGGGCATTGGTAAGAAACAACAAAAAAACTTGTGCACTCCCGAAGTTTATTGCTACAAAAATACATAAAAACAGGCGTCCATACGGGCGCCTGTTCACGTAAAAGCCTTGATATCACTGAATTATTTGATCTTAACGGGCTTAACCTTCCAGATCTCGTCAGCGTACTCCTGAATTGTACGGTCAGAGGAGAATCTGCCGGAGTTAGCGATGTTGAGCCAGCACTTCTTAGCCCAAGCCATCTCGTCCTTGTAATCCTTGTAGAGGCGGTCTCTTGTCTTTCTGTAGTCGTCGAAGTCGCCCAATACATAGTAAGGATCGCCGGGCTGCCAGTTATCGCCGTAGATGAGGCCGTTGTAGAGGTCTCTGAACATTCCTGTACCCTCATCGTCGAATGTACCGTCGATAAGTCTGTCGAGAGCCTTCTTGATGCCCGGGATGTTCTCATACTGCCACTGAGGGTTGTAGTAAGCCTTTGTAGCAGCCATATCCTGTGAGCGGCAGCCAAAGATGTAGATGTTATCGTTGCCGACAGCCTCTGCGATCTCAACGTTAGCACCGTCCATAGTACCGAGTGTAACGGCACCGTTCATCATGAACTTCATGTTACCTGTACCGGAAGCCTCGAGACCTGCTGTGGAGATCTGCTCGGATACGTCTGCAGCCGGGAAGAGCTTCTCACCGTTAGATACGTTGTAGTTTTCTACGAATACGACCTTAAGCTTCTTGTTAACCTTAGGATCGTTCTCGATGAGCTTAGCGATCTCGTTGATGAACTTGATGATAGCCTTAGCTCTGAAGTATCCGGGAGCTGCCTTGGCACCGAAGATGATAGTTACCGGAGGCATATCGAGCTTCGGATTCTCCTTGATTCTGTCGTAGAGGTTAAGAGCATAGAGAGCGTTAAGGAGCTGTCTCTTATACTCGTGGAGTCTCTTGATCTGAATATCGAAAACGGAATCAGGGTTAAGCTTGATGCCCTGCTTCTTCTCAAAGTAATCAGCGAACTTAGCCTTTTGAGTTCTCTTAACCTTGAGGAACTTCTTAAGAACCTTCTCGTCATCAGCAAACTTCTCGAGTTCCTTCAAGTCATCAAGATGTGTTACCCAGTGATCGGAACCGAGGAGCTCTGTGATGAGAGCGCCGAGCTCAGGGTTACATGTTCTGAGCCATCTTCTCGGTGTAACACCGTTTGTCTTATTGGAGAACTTCTCAGGGTAGATCTCATACCAGTCGTGAAGTGTCTCAGCCTTAAGAATATCTGTGTGGAGTGCAGCAACACCGTTAACGGAGTGAGAACCGTAAACAGCGAGCCAAGCCATCTGGATCTTACCGTCGGACAGAGGGCTCATTCTGTCGATTACATCGGAGTACAGTCCGGACTCGTACATCTGAGCTCTGAACTGGTTGTTGATACCCTCGATAATCTCGTAGATTCTCGGGAAGAGGAATCTGAAGATAGAGATATCCCATCTCTCGAGAGCCTCCTGCATTACTGTGTGGTTAGTGTAGCAGAATGTCTCCTTTGTGATCTCCCATGCATCTTCCCACTTGATACCGTTCTCATCGACAAGCAGTCTCATGAGCTCGGGGATACCGATAACAGGGTGAGTATCGTTAAGCTGGATAACATTGTACTTAGCGAAATCGTGAAGATCATCGCCGTGAGCCTTCTTATACTTTCTTACGATATCCTGCAGTGAAGCGGATACGAAGAAGTACTGCTGTCTTACACGGAGAACCTTACCGTCGTAAGAAGAGTCGTTAGGATAGAGAACTCTCCAGATATCCTGAACTCTGTTTCTCTCGATAACGGCATCATCGAATCTCTGGGAGTTGAACAGGTTGAAGTCAAACTCCTGAGCAGGCTCAGCCTTCCAGAGGCGGAGCAAGTTGATATTCTTAGTGCCGTAACCTGTGATAGGCAGGTCATAAGGTACAGCCCATACATCCATATCGTTGTAGTGAACCTTTACCTTACGGTCATATCTGGGAAGTGTGAAAGGATAACCGTGCTCCATCCAGGAATCCGGATACTCCTTCTGGAAACCGTTCTCGATCTGCTGACGGAAAAGACCGAATCTGTAAAGGATTCCGTAACCGTCTACAGGGAGATTAAGTGTAGCGCATGAATCCATGAAGCATGCAGCAAGTCTTCCGAGACCGCCGTTTCCGAGCGAAGGATCTGTCTCCTGCTCGAGGATGTCGGTAATATCCATACCGAAGTTGCTCATGGCTTCCTTAGCCTGATCGTAAATACCCAAGTTTACGAGGTTATTAAGCAATGATCTTCCCTCAAGGAACTCTGCCGAGAGGTAGTGTGCCTGTCTCTTAGGGAGATATGTTCTTCTTGTAGCAAGGAAATCATCAGAAATGAGCTCTACTACAGTCTTGCACAAAGCTTCCCAATAATCGGGTGCTGTCGCCTCTTCGAGGGGAAGACCCGTGCTGGCTCTCATATGAGCCTGCATCTTCTCTTCAAGTAACTTAGCTGTTATGTTCTTGGCCATGATGACCCTCCTAATAAAAACTCAACTAATTTTACCCAAACGAGCCTATTAGGTCAATTTGAACAAATGACTAATATGTAAACTATGTAAACCTAACAAATTCGGTTGATAATTACCCCCTCCTATATTAAACTTATTAAATATATATAGGCTTAAAGGCGGTCATTCGAATGAATTTTGGAGCAACTATGGCTGTCGCGGCCGTTTTGGGCGCGATAATCGGTTATTCTCAGACATTTGTCTTCGCGAAGCTTCCCGAGAAGTGGCTTCAGGACTACGGAGTTAAGGAGACCGACCCCGACTTCCGCCTGTCTAAGAGAATGAAACTCTTCCCTCACGGCGTGCTTTCCGCCCTTTTCTGCGCCTTTATCTACACTTTTTTCGTTGTATTCGGGTTTAACACTTATTTCAGCCCGCCCGCGGTCTTCCACATGATCGCGATATTCCTGGCGACGCCGGTCATCGTTATCGTAATGATGTCAGACAGACTTAACCGCATCATCCCTGACGAGTGCTCCATCGCACTCGCGGCTATAGGCGTTTTCCTTATGATCGGCGACTTCTTCGAGAAAAACCCCTGGTTTACAGACGATGCCGCATGGTATATCCCGCTTCTCAGCAGGATTCTCGCAGCCCTCATCGGCGGCGGAGTACTGTTTCTTATCAACTTCATCTGCCTTTCGTTCCTCGGCAAAGAGGGTATGGGGCAGGGTGACATGAAGCTTCTTGCCGCATGCGGCCTCATCACCGGCTGCTACGGCCTCATCGTCGTAATCTACGTAGGAATCATGGTCGCAGTTCTCTTCGCGATCCCCCTTCTCATCCGCAAGTACATACGCATCGCTTCTGAGAAGCGCGAGATAGCACAGGCTCAAGACAAGGCTGCCAAGAGGCGCGAGATCGCCAAGCGTAAGGCACAGATCCATTTCGCAGAGGACCCGGATTACCTGGCTTTTGGCCCCTTCCTGGCACTCGGCACCGCAGTCTACATGGCCATGGAGCCCTTCTTCGTCTCTAAGATGATCGACACACTTCAGTTATTCGGACTGGCGTTCTGACGATGAGCGATCCCAAGGAAAAAGCAAGCACCCAAGTACCCGTTATCGAGATACTTAAGCATAACTTCCTGCCTCCCCGCGTAATGACATGGGGATGGCCCGTCATGCTGCTGTCTTTAATGACAGCTGTATTCTTCACGTTAAGATGCCTGCTTAAGAGCCCGGATATGCCGCTTCCTGCCGCTTCCGTAATAGGATGCTCGTTCCTGCTGATACTCGAGTCGCTGTGTGCACTCGTCCTTCCTGCAGTAATGTGCTCCCGCGGATTCGAAGACAGACCCATAGGCCGTTTCACGGGAGTCGGCGCACTCATACTGTCATTCATCTCCGGAATCCCGCTCACGATGCTGAGGATCCCCCTTTACAATGCACTCGCATGGCTGACGCTAAGATTTACGGGATCATCGGTCTATCCGGTATTTTTCCATGGACAGACGGATTCCCCTTACGGCGTTTACCTGTCGATCCTGTGTGACATAATAATCCCTGCTTTCGGTGTGTCGATATTCTTCTTCGGCCTTCTGTGGTCGAGATTCAGAAGCTCCGACAGACTTATGGCATATATCGTCATCACGGCAGCATACGTCCTTTATTCCATGGACTTCACATCTGCCCTCGCGATAATCGCTGCAGGAATCTGGTGCTGCTACTTAAGATCGAGAGTCTACAACATGTGGGCGCCTTTCCTGTGCCTCATCTCCATGGGTCTGTGCGAGATGTTCCTGCCAGATACACTCGCGCACATCGACATCTTCAATGTCCAGACTTATGCCGACATCGGTTCGACTTACTTCTACTCTTCACTGCCTGCATTCTTCATGGGAATGGTTCTTATCCTGTTCTTCATCAGAATGATCGACTCGTTCTCTATCTCTATCAGACACGAGGTAACGGGAAGCGAAGATGACGAGATAATACCTCCCTTCGACAAGAGCATTAACCTGTCACTGATACTAACAGCGACAGTGTTCATCGTCGTATGGGTGCTGATCTTTAAAGGAGTCTACATTTGAACGATCACGAGAGATACATAAGAGACCGCGCGACGGTCATGAGCATAATCAAGTACATTCTTATCGCTGCAGTAACGGCGCTGCTCCTGTTCTTCGCGACAAGAGTTATCTCCGTTCTGGTCCCTTTCCTCATCGGCTTCCTACTCGCGAGGACGGCACATGCACTTGCAGCTCCCATTAACAACCGAAGATTCAAGAATATCGCCTTCGACAGCAAACGTAAAAAGAAGACAGAGATACGAATCTATATCGTTCTCGTCGTCGTCATCATCATCGCTGCAGGCTACGGCATCTTCTCGCTCATAGGTCAGGCCATGAGAGCTTTCGCAGCTATACAGGGTTATGCCGCAGACTTCTCCGACACAGGTAAGATGACCGAGACACTGCAGAGCTTCTCCGAGAGCAACGGAGGCATCATCAAGGATTCGTTCATCGATACCATCCTTGCCAACATCAACCAGATCCAGCTCAGCCTTATGGCACAGGCACCTGATATCCTGAGCAAGACCGTTTCCTCCATCTGGAGCATCATCGGCAACATTCCTTATGCACTCTTCGTTATAATCAGCGTATTCATGAGCGGCTTCTACTTCATAAGCGACGGACCTACGGTTCTTAAGGCTTATATCAGAAACGTTCCTAACCACTCATTCAGAAAGACATCCATCTCCCTGATCAACAACCTCTCGTTAACGTTGTTCAGAGCTTTGGGCGGCTACCTCTCGCTTCTCCTTATCACGATGCTCGAGGCATGGATCGCATTCAAGATCGCAGGCGTGGAATTCGCACTTGTACTTGCACTCGTAACGGCAGTTCTCGACTTCCTTCCGGTACTCGGAATCTCCGCTACCATGTGGCCTGTCATCATCTACTGTGCCATACACGGTAATTACAGAAGCGCGATCATTATCATCATCGCGATGGCTATCATGACAGTAATAAGAAGATTCATCGAGCCTGCCATCATCGGCAAGTCACTTCACCTGCATCCTCTGGCCATGCTTATCTCCATGGCAGCAGGCGTCTATATCTGGGGCGCTGTCGGCTTCCTGTTAGGACCTGTTGTATTCATCATTCTTCTCGACGCATTCAAGGTCTTCGGTCTCGATAAGAAGTTCCAAAAGTTCCTCTCTCGCGTTCTTAACCGCTTCATGGAAAGCGACGACGAGAAGAAGCCTTCCGTTGAATCTAAGGAAGAAGAATTAAGCGCTTATTCTGACGGAGAATAATTATGCCTGAGGCGCGATGCCGTCGTCCTTATCGCCGTCTCTCGACAGATAAGTAAGCTCGGGCAGATCACAATCACGATCAAATCTTACGATGAATTCCGTTCCGGGATGAGGAACGCTTTCTAATGCATTACCGTCCATATCTGTAATGGATACAGCCTTGATGGGCTCCTCGTAGCCTACGGGCTTGAGCACGTTAAGTACGTCACCTGCATACAGCTTGTTCTTCTGCACTGCCTTATAGGCGCCGTCAGCGGTCTTTCCCGTAATCTGCGCCACAACGAAAGCAGGCTTAACGTAAGTGCGGTCGAGCGCGATCTTGGCGTCGTCGCAGGGACTGTCGTAGAAGAAACCCGTGTCGTAGTCACGGTGAGTGAGCTTTTCGAGCAGGTCGGGCCACTTCGGGCTCACGCTCCACGCGGAAGGATCCTTAAGGTAGAGGTCGACGGCCTCGCGGTAAACCTTGGCAGTAACTGCAGCGTAGTAGTCGCCCTTGATGCGGCCTTCGATCTTAAGCGAGTTGATGCCCGCGTCGATCAAGTCAGGCACGTGCTCGATCATGGAAAGATCCTTGGAACTTAAGATGTAAGTTCCGCGCTCATCCTGCTCCACAGGGAAAAGCATATCGGGACGCTTCTCCTCTACAAGCGAGTAACCCCACCTGCAGGGCTGGGCGCACGCACCGCCGTTAGAGCGGCGGCCCGTGAAGTAATTACTTAAGATGCAGCGGCCCGAGTACGAGATGCACATCGCGCCGTGAACGAACGCCTCAAGCTCGAGCTCCGGTGAGATGTTCGCGCGGATATTCTTGATGTCCTGGAGTGAAAGCTCTCGCGCCAGAACGATTCTCGTCGCGCCCTGTTTATGCCAGAAATTGCACGCATCCGAGTTGGTTACGGAAGCCTGCGTGGAGATGTGTATATCAAGATCGGGAGCTACGTCCTGTACGCGGGAGAAGATACCGGGATCGCTTACGAGTACGGCATCAGCGTGAGCCTCATGTGCCGTGAAATCAATCTCGTCGTTAATCACCTTCATGTCGTCCTCGAGACCCATGATATTCATGGTGACGTAACACTTCACGCCGTGCGCGTGTGCATACTCGATGGAAGACTTCATCTGCTCGTGATCGAAGTTGTCGGAGAACGTTCTTAAGCCGAACTTCTTGCCGGACATATACACGGCATCGCAGCCGTAAGCTATCGCAGTCTTAAGCTTCTCAGGAGAGCCTGCGGGGGACAGTACTTCTACCATCAGCCTTCCTCCGAAGTTTCCGTTGTCTCCTGTGAACCCTCAGCGAGCGCTGCCTGGTTCGCCTCCCAGTTAGCCTGGAAGATGGCAACGTTATTCTCGTGCTCGGCGAGCGTCACAGCGAAAAGGGTTCCGCCGTTGCCGTCAGCACAGAAGTACAGGTAGTTCGAGTTAGGCTCCGGGTAGAGCGCAGCCTGGATAGCATCAGTACCCGGCATGCAGATAGGTCCCGGAGGAAGTCCCTGGTAAAGATATGTGTTGTAAGGACTGTCGAGAGCAATATCATCCGCTGAGAGGATGATGTCAGGATCAAGTCCGTTCAATCTTCTTATGAAGTTGATAGTCGCATCGGATCCGAGATAATGCATGCTCTCGTCAGCGGAATTCATTCTGTTACGGAAGACGGAAGAGATATACATCATGTCCGTCATGTTGGAAGACTCAGCCTGAATGATGGAAGCGAGCGTCATGATCTGGTCCATCGTCATGCCGAGTGCAGCAGCTCTCTCGTAGTACTCGTCGAGCAGCTTCTTCTCTGTATTGTTAAGCATAGTGGAGATGATCGTTCTCGCACTCGCATTAACGTCGAATTCGTATGTATCCGGGAACAGATAACCTGACAAGACGTGGTCGCGGCCTTCAGTAAGTTCGATCTGGGAAACGAAGGCGTAGTCCGTGAACAGATTCGGGGAGTCCATGCACTCATCCATTTCCTCGTCGGAGAATGTGAGTCCTGCCTCGTGAAGTCTGGTCTTCATCTCTTCGTATGTGATTCCCTCGGGGAATGTAACGGTAACGCTGTATGATTTCTGTGTCAGAAGGAACATGATCTCGTCGTAATCGAGTCCCTGGATCAGGTAGTGCGTACCAGCCTGATAAGCACCGTCGAAGCCGTTAACCTTACTAAGCAAAGAGAACATGAACGTATTATCGATAAGCTCGAGTTCGAACAACTTATCTGCGATATCCGATGTCATATCACCCTGGTTGATAACAAAAGGAATGGCACCCTCCGTATTCATATCTACGACGAAGGTGCCGTCTTCCATGCCCTGCTGAAGGGCATTAAAGCGTTCTTCCTGTGAAATAACGTAATTGTAGCCGACGTAAACTCCGAGGATCGCGAATCCCACGACCAACAGGAGTACGACAAGAATATTAAAAACGATCTTAAGCTTCTTTGACAGCATCTTTCTTCTTAGCTTCGGCCTTGAGACGCTGGTCGGTATTGAGTATCTTCTTTCTCAATCTGATGCTCTTGGGAGTTACTTCGCACAACTCATCGTCTTCTACGAATTCGAGACACTGCTCAAGGCTGAAAGTAAGAGGAGGTGTGAGACGCATAGCGTCATCACTTCCGGCTGCACGCATGTTGGTAACATGCTTCTTCTTACATACATTTACGGTGATATCATCGGGCTTCGGGTTGATGCCGACGATCATACCTTCGTAAACTTCCGTGCCGGCACCTATGAGGAGGTTTCCTCTGTCCTGTGCGTTATAGAGACCGTAGGTCATCGCCGTACCACTCTCGAACGCTACAAGTACGCCATGTGAACGTGTCGCGATCTGTCCCGCAACCGGCTCATAGCCGCTGATTATGGAGTTCATTATACCATTGCCCTTAGTGTCGGTCAAAAACTCAGTACGGTATCCGATGAGTCCTCTGGAGGGGATATTGAACTCAAGTCTTGTGTATCCCTTTGACGGAGGAAGCATGTTTCTCATCTCTGCCTTACGGCTTCCGAGCTTCTCGATAACGGCACCTACGAACTCCTCCGGAACGTCGATTACGAGGTCCTCGTAAGGCTCGCACAGAACGCCGTCGATTTCCTTCATGATAACCTTAGGCTTACTTACCTGAAGCTCGTAACCCTGTCTTCTCATCTCCTCGATGAGGATGGAGAGATGAAGCTCTCCTCTACCCTTTACGATGAAGGACTCTGTTGTATCTGTCTCTTCAACTCTCATCGATACGTTAGTCTCGATCTCCTTGAAGAGTCTGTCTCTTAAGTGACGTGAAGTAACGAACTTTCCTTCCTGTCCTGCGAAGGGAGAATCGTTAACGGAGAATGTCATAGCGATTGTAGGCTCGTCGATCTTAACGAACGGGAGAGCCTCAGGTGTGGAGCTGTCGCAGAGTGTATCACCGATACCGATATCAGGGATACCTGCAACACAGACGATCTCACCGATGGAAGCCTCTGTAACTTCCTGTCTGCCGAGACCTGCGAAGCGGAGGAGCTTAACGATTCTCGCGTTACGCTTACCATCCTGCTCGATGTTAACTACGCATACATTCTCGCCCTGCTTAACTGTACCTCTCTCGACTCTTCCGATAGCGATTCTGCCGATATAAGGATCGGAGTCGATATTGGAAACGAGAAGCTGCATGGGAGCATCAGGATCACCCTGAGGGCAGGGTGTGTGTTCGATGATAGTATCGAGAACAGGGCAGAAATCTGTAGCTCTGCCTTCTGTGTAATCCTTAAGGTCGAAGCATGCAACGCCGACCTTACCGGACGAATATACGATAGGGAAATCAAGCTGGTCCTCATCAGCACCGAGCTCGATGAACAGATCGAGTACCATGTCTACAACCTGGTTAGGTCTGGCGTCAGGTCTGTCGATCTTGTTGATGCAGACGATAGGACGAAGTCCCAACTCGAGAGCCTTATGAAGAACGAATCTTGTCTGAGGCATAGGACCGTCGAAAGCGTCAACTACGAGGAGAACTGCATCTACCATCTTAAGTACACGCTCTACCTCACCACCGAAGTCTGCGTGTCCGGGAGTATCAACAACGTTGATTCTGATGCCCTTGTAATCGATAGCCGTGTTCTTGGCAAGGATAGTGATTCCTCTCTCCCTCTCAAGATCGTTGCTGTCCATTACCTGCTCTACGATCTGCTCGTTCTCGCGGTAGATACCAGCCTGCTTAAGCATGGAATCGACGATAGTAGTCTTACCGTGGTCAACGTGCGCGATGATGGCGACATTTCTTAAATTCTCGATCTTCATACGTGATACTCCGTTAATAATTAATATAAAATACGATTTTTTGCCTTTATTATTAAACTACTCGGAGCGGGGAATACATACCCGACTACTTGCACAAATATTTAAGTCTGTTCGCCCTTCTTATTACGCATTAGTATCTTAATAGGCGTTCCTTCGAAGCCGAAGTTACGTCTTATCTGGTTCTCGATATATCTCTCGTATGAGAAATGGGACAATTCCGTATCGTTTACGAACAACGCGAACGTCGGGGGCTTAACAGCTACCTGTGTACCGTAATAGATCTTGAGGTGCTTACCCTTATCCTGAGGTGTAGGTACCATAGCGACAGCCTCTGTGAGCATGTCGTTGAACACACCCGTGGAAAGTCTCTTCGAAGAAGAAGCATCAGCCATTACGATAGCTTCCCAAAGCTTATCTACGCGCTGTCCTGTCTTCGCAGATATGAAGATAACGGGAGCATAATCCATGAAGGAGAATCTCTCCTTGACCATCTTGGTCATGGCCTCGAGAGTACCTGTCTCCTTGTCGATCAAGTCCCACTTATTGATAACGATGATCGAGGCCTTGCCGCTGTCGTGAGCGACGCCTGCGACTCTGGTGTCCTGCTCCGTAATACCTACGGAAGCATCGATCATGATGACGCATACATCAGCCTTATCTACGGCGGACAGTGCACGCACCATGGAGTATTTCTCGACGGAATCCTCGATACGGCTCTTCTTTCTCATACCTGCGGTATCGACGAGCACGAAGCTTCCGAACTTGTTGTCTATCATTACGTCGATCGCATCACGTGTAGTGCCTGCGATATCGGATACTATACTTCTGTCAGATCCGCTCATCTTATTCGTGAGCGAAGACTTACCGGCATTAGGACGGCCGATGAGAGCAACTCTGATCCTGCCCTCATCCTCGTCACCTTCACCGGGTGCGGGGAAATATTCGAAGATCTTATCGAGCAGGTCACCGATACCGAGTCTGTGAGCTGCTGAGATGGGGATGATGTCAGAATCACCGAGACCTAAGTTATAGAACTCATACATCTCGGCAGGAGGCTCTCCTACCCTGTCTGACTTATTAACGGCAATAACTACGGGCTTGCCGGACTTTCTTAACATCGCAGCGATGTCCTTATCAGCCGCAGTCATGCCTGACTTAAGGTCAACCATGAATACGATGACATCAGCTGTAGCGATGGCAACTTCTGCCTGCGCTCTCATGCCCTGGAGAATAACGTCGTCACCTGCGGGCTCGATACCGCCTGTGTCGATGATCACGAATTCGCGCTCGCGCCATGTCGCGGTAGCATAAATACGGTCCCTGGTTACACCGGGAGTATCGTGTACTATCGATATGCGCTCACCGTAGAGCGTGTTGAAAAGCGAAGACTTTCCGACATTCGGACGTCCGACAATGGCTACGGTAGGTTTACTCATGATCTTTCTCCTAAGCAATAATAAAGGCGGTGATAGATAATCTACACCGCCTGGTTTCAGTTACTTCAAGGAAGAATTACTCTTCTTCGCCTACTGTTATAACAGCCTTACCATCGAGGTATCCGCAGTTCTTGCAAACCGTGCGGCGAAGCATCTTCTGATGACACTGCGGGCACTCTACAAAACCCGGTACAGAAAGCTTCCACAGGCTTCTGTGACGTGATGTCCTTGCCTTGGACCATTTTCTCTTAGGATGTGCCATATATTTTCACCTCCATCTTAAAGGTATTGGTTGTTCTTTCAAACGTGCTTGACGATTATACATTGCTTTCTTTTACTTTGCAAGCATATTTCCAAATATTTTTCTGCAGTTGAAAACTACATAGCAAATGCACGCTGCCAGCACAGAATTTAACGTAGCTATACCGATTTTGTCAACCAGCACGCCCACGAGCACACCCACTATAATTCCGGCGACGCTTCCCACATTGATCTTGGGTGCATTATCCGGTTCATATCCGTCCTTATAGTGACTCCTGTTAAGGAAGTAGTCTGTCATGAGGACAGCACCTATAGGCGGCATAGCAGCGCTTAAGATGCTCAGCCAGGAAACGAAATTCTCATATAACCACAAGGATGCGACCGTACCCACGGCTCCTGCAACTATGACCATAGGGCGCTTGGGGACTTTGGTGAGGTTACTGAAGCCCAGTGCACTCGAATACAGGCCGTTATTGTTGGTGGTCCAGATATTGGTACCAAGCACGATCAGGGCGGGAATCGTCAGTCCCTGGGACATCATTACGTAGAAGATATCGTCTCTTCCGGTGAATGCTCCGCCTACCGCACCGAAGATGAACATCAATGAATTACCTATAAAGAAAGCTGCAACGGTCGACACCACCGCCGACTTCCCGTTCTTACAGAACCTCGTGAAATTAGGAGTCGATGTACCGCCGCTTACGAATGATCCGATAACCAGGGCGATTCCCTGAGCTACCGTAATGTTGTTGACGTGACCTTCGAATATACCCTCCAATCCGCCTCCTGCGGTAAGAGACGAGTATACGGAGAATACTCCCAGGAAGAATATCAGAGGAACCGAGATGAAGCTTACTATCTCCATACCCTTGATTCCGAAGTAGGCAGTCGCGGTCATGCACACACCTGCGATGGCAACGATCAGCCAGCGGTCACAGCCTATAACATCAGCTGCTGCGCATGCGAGCATCGCAAGTCCCACTCCGAACCAGCCGGCCTGTGTAAGTGCAATTAATGACGAAGGCAACAGGCTTCCCATGCTGCCGAATGCACGCTTCGCGAGAAGGTCGAACGACAGTCCCGTGTGTGCTCCTATGTAAGCGAGGACTCCGGTATAAGCAGACAGGATGATGCCTCCTGCTAAGACCGATATGCAGAAAGTCTTAAGGTCAAGGCTGTTCGCGAGCTTCGCGCCGACCGACATACTTCCGGAGAAGAAAGTGAAGCCGAGCAGGATAAAGAACACCACGAAGAAGCCTTTTCGAGCTGAAGAAGGAACTTTCTCGAAGGTATAATCAGAATCCTTATGGGTATTATCAGACATCGATGATACTGAATCCGCAGGCGTTGATGATCTTGGTTCCGGAAGGATGATCGTATTCTTTCTTGATCCTTCCATAGTTCATATGCACGTGGCCGTGTACCATGTACTTGGGATGGCAGCGGTTCATGATGTCATTGAATGTATCGAAGCCTCTGTGAGGAAGATCCTCGAGGTCTCCGTAGCCCTTGGCAGGAGAATGAGTAACGAGAACATCGATGCCGCCGCGAAGCTTGATCCTGGGAAGGAGCTTGAGCTCACGAAGCTTCATGTCGCGCTCCGTGTACATATTTCTTCCGTTCGGGTTATAGCGGTATGAGCCTCCGAGACCCATGAACTTAACCCCCTTGTAGTTATAGATGCGGTCCTCGATGCAGATAGCTCCGAGCGGAGGATCTGTGATCTGGCCGTCGTCATGATTACCGCGCACATAGATCATGGGCACGTTAACCATAGTGATAAGGAAGTCTATGTAATCTGATCTTAAGTCGCCGCAGCCGACGATAAGCTCAACACCTTCGACACGCTTCTTATCGAAGTGGTCATACAAAAGCTTATCTTCAACATCAGCTACGACTAGGATCTTCATGTCTCGCTCTTCTCAACCTTCTCAGCCTTCTCGGCAGGCATAAACGGCATTCCGTTAGCCAATACGGTCTTACGGGCGGACTCTGTAAGCTCATCCAGTGACGGTATTGAACCGATTACATTATCGCACAACCAGTTCATATTGATAATCTGCTCGTTATCAAGCTTAGGACTCAGAGCATCCTTAACCACACCTGTCTGTGATCGGAGTTCGCCCTCGAACGGATTGATAACATCGGATGTTAATCCCTTACGTATCATGGAGATAAGCTTCAGTGTCTCATAGGGCACAGTATCGAACTGATAGATATCAATAACTCCGGAACTCATTCCCCACCAGTAGTTGATGGCACTGTCCTTCGCATCTGCGACCTCGGCATCCCATGCGTCATTCAGGATAGTCTGTACGATGAGCTCGTAGTACTTACCCCAGTTCCACAGAGGGAATGCGATGTTGGTTATAGAACCGTCCTCGCCTATCGTATACAGACCATATTCGTTATCAGCATTCTTAGGCTTGATAAGGTCAGGACCGGACACGATGCTGAAGTTGTTATCACGTACGTATTCACGCCAGTACTCTTCCTTCAGGCAGGACCATGTAAGATGGATCTTAGCCTCAGGATCGACCATGGAAGCACCTATGGCGAACGCGTTGATGTTAGCGATATTACCGCAGATAGGATAAGTGGATACATAACCTATACGGTGATCCTTCGACAGTGTAGCGGCGATCATTCCGAGGAGGAACTTAGCCTCATACATTCTTCCGTAATATGTTCTTACCGCACCGTGTGACAAATGAACGGAACAGTTCAGGAACTTGATCTTCGGATACTTAACTGCAGCCTTAAGAGCGAACTCCATCTGAACGGGAGAAGTCGTGATGATGAGATCTGCACCGTCGTCAGCAGCAGCCTCAACAGCCTCCTCGAACTCTTCTTCCGTATCCTTACAGTCGCAAGCGAGTGTCTTTACGACACCGGGGAATACTTCCTCCAGATCCTTACGTCCTTCTTCGTGGCCGTGGATCCAGCGCGACTTCGTGGCATCACCGTCATAGAGGAAGAGTACCTTAAGAGGATTAGCCTCCGTATACGTCTTCTTCATGATGTTATCGATGATCGGTATCGCATTCTTCTTCTGAAGCTGAGGCTCCTCCGAGAACATGATCTGATTACCGTTAGCTCTGATTCTTATCTCTTTCCAGATAAGGTTCAGGTTCTTCTTGATCTCATCCTGTACCGGGATCTTAAGGCTCTCGTACTTGTACATATCGAGATATACAAGGAAAGCATCACCGGAAGTGATGGTCGTATATGCCTTACCGCCAGTCGCCTCATAAACCTGTGAGAACGCAGTGAAAGCAGATCTCAAGTCCATGATGGAATCTTCATCCCAGGGCTCCTCGAGATCCTTTCCCGCGATGGTCGCGAGCTTCTGGTAAGAACCTTCTTCAGTGAAAGTTAAGCTGTACAGATTAGTACACTTAAAGAACTTCAGGAACTCGTAATATATTCTTACTTCCTTATCATCCTCATCAGCCTGGGGAGGCATGATACGCGTAACAGTCGCACTCATTGCCGACTGTCCGAGATAACGCATTACGGATACTCTCTTATTACCCTCGAGTACATAGAACTTACCCATGAACTCGATAACCTTGATGGCATCAGAGATACCATGCTCGGTCTGATATTCCATAAGGCTTATCCACTTAGTACCGAACTCTGTAGCGGGATCAAGAAGAGGCATGAAATTTCTGGCAAAACTATCCTGACGTCCCGTCGTTACCGTTCCTACGATAAGGGAGATCGGGATGTTAAATGTGCCCACGGGGATCTCATTAAGAGTAGTCCTCTTCTCGAGCATATGGTCAAGAGCCGGAAGGTAAGGATAGTGACCTTCACTCAAGGCCTTGTTGTATTCCTTGGTTCCGAGTTTTCTTGCTTTTACGTATTCTTCTTGTGCTGTTGCCATACGCTTATTTTAACACGAACCCGGGGTACGACACTCCTTCGCAAGATGTTACTAAAGTCCAAAAATACGCGTGCCACTCACATAAATCTTGTGATGACGCACTATCATCCTCTCTTGTTGGCAATATCCGCCAGAACCTGATCCAGACTTACAGGCTTGTTATCATGCGCATCGAGTTCAACATGATATATAAGCCCCTTATCCCAATCATAGAACTTATCCTTGGTATGCACATGACCGCACAGATTAATTACACAATTCTTCAGAGGCTTATCATCCTCATGATTATCTCCGACAAGCGTCGGATAATGCGACAGGAAGAATGTGTTTTGCCCGTACTTCATACGCAACGCATACCCTTCCACCACAGTATCACGGCACTCCCTGTAAAGTTCGATCCGAGTATCCGTATCGTGATTCCCGAGAATGATATGCTTCCTGCCCGTAAGCTTATCCCAATAATACAGACCAAGATTATCATCCTTGAGCATCAGATCACCGAGTACATAGACCTCATCATCCGGCGTGATCATATCGTTCCAATTCTTAACTATAGCTTCATTCATTTGCGCGCAGGACTCGAATCCCCGCGGCGCATACAGAAACTCCTTATCATGACAAAAATGCAAATCTGACGTTACGTAGATCATTCTTAAATCCCCCATCTTGTACCCTTTTCTTAGAAACACCAAAAGGGTACAAACACAGCTTCCTCACGGGCCGGATGCACCACCATCAACTCAGTTCGCTTACCATCTCCGCGTAACTATATGTGGTATTAGGAGTGCTTAATAATGTGTCGCCCCACAAACCGTTATAATCCGATCCTTCGGAATACCAAGGAGCAATCGAGATACATGTGTCGACTGCACTCGAGAACGCTTCTCCTGCAGCATCAAACTCACTCTCGTCGATTTCTTCACCGCTGTGGTAATAGGTGTACTCATACTCCTCGGGATCGAAGCTTATAAGCTCATCTTCCCTTCTGTAATTCTCCGTAAACACGAGGCTGTCACCTTCTACCACATACACAGAATAATCGCAGAAGTAGAACTCGAGGTCGCCGCCTTCGAGGTAGAACACAAGCGTTCCGTCATCCTGCAGTGCGATGTCGAGGAACAAGCCTGAAGCCGCGTAAGTAACGGCATTCTTGTAGTAAAACATTTCGACGGCTTCGCCTGCTGCAGCATCGTAAGTGAACACGCGCATGGAAGCATACATGTACTCGCCGTCATCGTAAGGAGTTACGCCGTTCTCGGAGTCTGCGTTATACCAGATAAAGAGCTCCTCCTGGCCGTCTCCCGTAATGTCGCAGTAGGAACACGTCGGGAAAGCCTGCGAACCGGAGTTCTCGATATACATCATGTCATCCTCGTAAGACGCAAGCACACCGAGGTAAGCCTGCTCCGCAGTAGAGCCTGCAAAAGAAGAACCGAAGTCCACTCCATATCTGCCCATGTAATCATCAAGGTACAGGTGCTCACCCTGCGCGAAAACGCTTCCCGGGATTCCGTTCCAGTCTCTGCCGAAAATATCTCTCACAGTATAGTCACTGTAATACACTCTGCCTGAGTACGGCATAACGGGAGCCACGATACGGTTGATATACTCCGTCTGTGCCGCATAGAAATCATCTGTAGCAACCTGCGCACCGTTATGTGTAGCAGACTCGGGAACACAGTCGTCACTTCTGTCAGGCATCGACTCGTATCCTTCCCATCTGTCAGCTATCGTGTATACGCCGCCTGCGTAAGGAGCGGTATAAGTCTCGAACCACAGCTCGTATTCACCGCCGCTTCCTACTTCGTTGGCAAGCACGATACTGCCGTCATCAAGAAGCACGACATCGCCTGATAAACCCCAGCTTCCGAGTTCATCATCAACCGGAATATCGAGTACGGCAGAAGCTGTTCCGCGCGAACTGTCGTAATCGTAGATCGCGAGATTCAGAATGTACGGTTCAGCCTCGTACTTGAAGATAAGCTCGAGCTCACCGTCGAAGTCTATATCCATAAGATTAATCGAAGGGCATCTCCATGAATGAAAGTCATCCTCGAATGCCGAGATCGCATCATAGTGTGATGCGAGCACATCCGTAAATGCGAGGACAGCGTCAGTACTCAGATCCGTAGTGTCAGGAATAACAACCGAAGTCTCCGAAGGCTCAGTCTCTTCTGTCGAAGGTCTCGTAAAACCCGGACGGTCATCGTCGTCATCATCGCGGTCGCGCTGAGGCTTCTTACCGGAAGATGCACACGCACTCATAAGCACAGATGCAGCAAGAGTTAATGCCAATACCGAATTAATCTTAGACTTCTTCATATCAGTTCACCAACATCGAATAAAGCGAATCGTAGTCCATTCCGATCTTACGTGTACCCATAACGGCACTCTGCCACTCGTTAGGTTCATTCCACTCGGAATCATACCAGGGATTCATCAGGATAACGCCGCTGAATTGACTCTCATAAGCTCTTATCACAGTATCAAAATCATCTTCACTGATCTCCTGGCCGTTCTGTGTGTATGTATGGTATTCCTCATACTCATCAGAATCATAATTAATACCGAATGCACTGCACATCGAGCAAACTTGAACAAGCGTGTTACCTTCCGCGGCATACTC
>Ga0310786_10003171_pt1 | contig 24176 bp, 16 predicted proteins | sample AusTroGonzalo_MG_FD_203881 | JGI IMG/M metagenome (GOLD analysis project Ga0310786, IMG submission 203881) | Bovine rumen microbial communities from tropical cattle in Woodstock, Queensland, Australia - Gonzalo_03 (v2) (version 2) | ecosystem: Host-associated > Mammals > Digestive system >...
AAAAGCCGGAGATGGACCGTGAGGATGGAAAGATACGAGGCGAGCGGCATGCAGAAAAGCAGGCATAGGGCCGGGAACGCCACGCGCTTCGCGCAGCGGCCGCCGAACATCGCCCACGGCACCGAAATAAGGAGCCCGATGAAGGCCAGGAGCTCGAACCGCACCTGGAGGCCGCGCGCGCCGAGGAGGCCCAGCAGCAGGCAGGGAACCGCCGCCGCGAGACCCCACGCGCCCGGCCGGCCGAGCGACTCGCGCAGCAGAGCCCTTTCGTTCCAAAGCACTGCAATGGAGAACAGCGGCACAAACCACGCATAGTCCATGTCCTCCTCGGCGGCGGAGAACACGCCCGGCAGATGGCTGAACAGCATGGCACGGAAGCCGACCGCCATCGCCGCAAGCACGGCGGCAGTCAGCACCAGCCTGATCTTGATGCCTCGCAACTCCATTGGCCGTATATTATACCACATTCTCACCCCCTCGTGCACAAATCAGCGGGCAGAATCGGGGATGTTTAAGACCTGCAGCGGGGAATTTTGAGGCTAAACGCAGAAAACGCGGAGGTGCGCGTGGAAAACGCGCCTGTGCGCTTGACCGCAACCAGGGGCTCTAACCCCGGCTCCTCTTCAGAAGAACCATTTGGCGCACGCAAGCAGGCCCTGCTTCCAGGGTACGCGGTGCGAGACGCCGCTCTTGCCCTTGAACTCGTCAAGGTGCGCGACGTACCACTCGTAGTTCCTCACAAGCGCCTGCTTGTTGGAATGCTGCGGCTTGAAGTCCAGGAGCCGCTCCGCCTTCTCGATCGAGACGAAGGAGTCCGTCGAGGCGGTCTCGTACACCCACGGATAAAGCGGCGAGAGGTGAAGCTTCTCCAGTATACGCAGGATGAAGACAATCGGCTTAACGGGCAGCCCGCGGATCTTCTTTCCGTGGCCCGCCCTGTCCAGAACAGCCTGGTAGTCCTCGCGCATCGTCGTGAACTCCTTCGCGCCGATGTTGAACTCGGTTGCGACGACGTCCTTCGGATACGTCATGGCGTTCCAGATCGCGTGGTCGAGGTCGTCCACGTCCATCAGCTGGTAGCGGTTGTTGCCGCTGCCGATCATCGGGAAGCCGTGGCCGGTATACGCCCAGTCGTAGAAAAGCGCGAAGACGCCGAGGCGCTCCGGACCGATGAAGCTCTTGGGTCGGATTATAGAGACGCAGTACCCTTCCTTGATCGCCTCGCGGCAGATGTTCTCCGCGTCGATCTTCGCCTGGCCGTATGGCCCGACGCCGACAAGCTCGTCGGTCTCGTAGATCGGATGCTTCTTCGGGACGCCGTAGACCGCCGTCGACGATATCTGCACCATCCTGTCGCAGCCGAACTTGCGGCACGCGGCCAGGACGTTGCGGCATCCGTCCACCTCGGTCGTGTAGATGTCCTCCTTGCTGTAGAGCGGAAGCGCCGCCGCGCAGTGGACGACAATGTCGCAACCCTCCACCGTCTTCTCCACCGCCGCCACGTCGCGGACGTCGCCGAGGGTGAACTTTAGCCAAGGCTCGGACTTCTCGGGATGGTCGAAGTCGGCGATGTCGAGGACGCGAATCTCCTCCACGCCCTTCCCGCGGAGAAAGCGGATGAGGTTTATGCCCAGGAAGCCCGAGCCGCCTGTTACGAGAACCTTCATCAGCTGGCTGCGCCTTCGCCGGCGTCCTGCTGCGTCTCAGCGGCCGGAGCGGCCTCTTCGACGCCAGCGACGACGGAGCCGGAGGTGGAAGTGAGCTTGGCCAGCACCAGGGTGTTGATGAGGAATATCGTGCCGAGGGTGGCCGTCGCCCTTATGAGGACGTTGCCCGCGTCCGCGCCGAGGGACGCCTCAAGCGCGCCGCCGCCGAACGCGCCGCCGAGGCCGCCTTCCTTGGGCTTCTGGAGCATGACAATGAGCCCGAGCAGCAGGCACACGACGACTTCCACAATATACAGGAGAACTTTTAGGACTACCATTTATTCAACCTTTCGTGACGTTTGAACGGATATTATATCATACATTGGCCGTCTGAGACAAGGCGGTCGCGTTTTCGCGCTCGTACTTCGCCCTGCACCTCAGGAACACAAGCCCGGTGAGCGGCACGGTCAGTATGTAGAGCGCGCCTATGACTCCCAGCGTGAGCCAGTGGTCGAAGAAGAGACACCCGATCAGGAAGAGCCCGGCCGCCAGTACGGGGCGCTGCGCGGACTTGCTGATGTGGATGGACTTCAGGGATATCGTCGGCAGGCGCGATGCCATGAGCACGCCTACGAAAAGAAGCATGGCCATGCCGAAAGCCGGGCTGCTGAAGAACCCGTAGACCGACGGCCAGCGGGCCTGCACGTTCAGAGAGCTCAGCAGTATGTAGGGGGTCAGCACCATCCAGCATCCGCCGGGCGCCGGAACGCCGGTGAAGAAAGGCTTCCAGTACGGAAGCGGATCCTGCTCCAGCATCGTGTTGAACCTGGCGAGGCGGAAGCAGTCGCACATCGCGTAGAAGAGCGAGCATCCGAGGACCGCCCGGACGACATGCGCGTCGCAGCCCGCGTGCATCGGGCCGCCCGTCAGCCAGAAGTACATGAACATGGCCGGCGCGACGCCGAAGTTCACGAAGTCGGCGAGCGAGTCCAGCTCCGCGCCGAGCTTGGAGCTCGCCTTGAGCAGGCGCGCTATCCGCCCGTCCATCCCGTCGCAGACGCACGCAATCAGAAGCGCGTACAGCGCCTCCATGAAGCGCCCTTCGCTGGAAAGCGATATGGACGTAATGCCTGCGCACGCCGCAAGCGACGTGACGAGGTTCGGGACCAGCGCCCGTATCGGGACCGCCCCCTCCCTTGGTTCGCGCCGCCTCCAGCGCCTGCCCCTAAGCCTGAACTTGCCCATTGCAGAACCTCCGCTATGACAGATGACCGAGGACCGTCTCGCCGGCGACCATCGTCTGCCCGAGGCACACCTCGGGCTTCGCGCCCTCCGGCAGGTACACGTCAAGCCGGGAGCCGAAGCGTATAAGGCCGAACCTCTCCGCGCGTCCCAGGCTCTGGCCCTCCTCGACCTGCGGGACTATCCGCCTCGCTACGAGCCCGGCGATCTGGGTGACGCCGTAGACCTGCCCGTTCTCCGCGCGGACGAGGTAGTTGCACCGCTCGTTCTCCTTCGACGCCTTGTCGAGGGAGGCGTTGAAGAACTTTCCGGCGGCGACGTACTGCTTCTTCAGTATCTCCCCCGCCGTCGGCATGCGGTTCACGTGCACGTCGAACACGCTCATGAAAACGCTGACGCGCCAGAACTTCCTGCCCCTGTACTCCTCCATCTCCCCGAACGCGTCCGGCAGCTCGCACTCCTGCACGAGGCATATTCTGCCGTCCGCAGGAGAGAGGATCGCCTTCGCATCCTCGGGCGGATACCTCTCCGGATCCCGGAAGAACAGGAACACGCCGTAGGAAAGAAGCAGAAGAAGCGCGCCCAGCGCCTGCAGCCAGTGGAACCACACCGCAGCCACGACGACGGCAAAGGCCAGCACGAGGACAGGCACCCCGAACTTCAAGCCCTCGGGGTTTATGTGCGGCAACAGGTACGCCTTGTTCGAAAAATCAGGCTTCCGTTCGTTCATGTCATAGGCCTCCCGACCCATTGCCCCTAGCTGACGGAGATATGGACGGCGTCGCGCTCGGGCGGGCGCTGGGCGGACGGCTTCGGGCCGTTCTTGCGCGGCGGGCCGATCAGCGCGCCGTGCACCTTGCCGAGCGTCTTTGGCGCCTGCTCGACGAAACACTCGTCGCTGAGCGACTCCAGGACCCGGCTGATGACGTCCTCGCCTATCTCCCTGTGGGCGTTCTCTCGCCCGCGGAACTGCAGCGTGAGCTTGACTTTGCACCCCTCGCCCAGGAAGCCGCGTATCTGCTTCAGTTTGTAGTCGAAGTCGTTCGTGTCGGTGCCTGGGTGGAACTTGATCTCCTTGACCTTCTGCACCTTCTGGGACTTGCGGGCCTGCTTTGCCTTGATGGACTCCTCGTACTTGAACTTTCCGTAGTCCATTATCTTGCAGACGGGCGGGTTCGCGTTCGGGGTGATCTCGACCAGGTCGAGGCCCCTTTCGTCCGCCATCCGCTGCGCGTCGCGCGTCGCCATGACGCCGAGCATTGTCCCCATTGAATCAAGAACGCGAACCTGCGGAACGCGGATCTTGTAGTTCACCCGAGTGAATGTCTGTGCGATAACCCACCTCTTCTGTTTGGTTGATGATGGACATATTCTACCATATTCCGCCTCGGAAACGCAAGTACCGCCGGACAACTTCGCGGCGGCTCTCGGCCGGGCGCGGCGGTCATCTGCCGCGGCCGGCCCCCTCCGGGCCCCTCCGGCGCACGTCCTGCGCAGGGGGCGGGGGCTCCACGGTGCCAGCCGCGCGCCCCGCATGGCGCTCCGGCGCGGCGGCCGCCTCGGCGCGGCGCTCGTGCACCAGCATAGTGCGGCGGTACCCAGCGCTCCCCAGATAGTAGTGCTGGAACTTCCACATGGTGCGGTCGTGGACGTAGTCGTAGTCGGGGTCGACGAGGATGTATATGACGGAGTCCTTGGGCACGCGGTTCTTCTCGAGCAGGTCCACGGCCTTCCTCGCGGACACGAACTCGCCGCGGAACTGGAGGCCGCGGCTCGAGAACCTGAGCAGCGGATGCGCCTTGTCGTAGGTCACCTCGTCCGGGGCCGTCTGGCATCCGCACGAAACCAGGCACATGTAGAGCGCAGTCCCCGCGACGATGCTGGCGAGGGGGTTCCCCTTCCAGAGATGCAGCCCGACCGTGATAGCCCCGGCGAGATACGGCCATGCCGTCCGCCACTGGAGCCCCGAATAGGAATACACGACAAGACACGCTATGATGACGGGCGATATGAGGTTCCCGAACCTCTCGACCGCCGGCGGCAGGGATTTCCCTCCACGCCCGGAGAACAGGACGAACGGCAGCGCCCTCATTGCGTATGTCACGGCCCATCCGACGGCGACGACCGCGGACATGTACAGGAATTCATTTTCCATGTCTGAGCAACTCCCTTATCTGATCTGTGAATATAACCAGGAACAGCGCGACCATCGCGAACTCCATCCCGTCGGTGTGGCGGCGTATGACGTCCGGGTCCAGCGCGCCCTCGAGGACCGCGACTGAGACGGCGCCCGCCGTCGTGCCGAGGATCCAGTAGGATATGTTCATCGCCGACAGCGCCAGGCAGTACAGGAGATTCGCGTCCGGGCTCTTGTACCGGCATGCGGCCTCCAGAGCGTAGTTCTCGTCGGCGAGCGTATGTATGAGGAAGAGCTTCCTGAACAGCGGGACGCCGCGCCACCTGGCGAGCATCGTGAAGCCGTAGAACGCGTAGCGGAAGTTTATCCCGAGGACCAGCAGCGCCACCGACCATATCGACACACGCTCCGCCACCGGCTGGACTATGGCGAAGTTGAACGTCCCCGAGACGCACGCCGCGCTCGTGAGAAATGCCCAGACCGGCGCGTGGTGCAGCCCCGCCTTGGCCGCGAGCAGGACGCCGGCGACGAAGCCCATCGTCGTGTAGCCCATCAGCACCGGCAGGGAGTCCATGAACGCGCGCCGCAGCACGGCGCGGCGCTCACGAGGCGCGACTTGCGAGAATCTTCGCGACACGTTCCGCGTCCTCCGGCGTGTCTACGCCGACGCCTTCGTCCTCGGTGCGGACGACTGCGATCTTCGCGCCCATCCACAGGGCGCGCAGCTGCTCGAGCTTTTCGGTCTTCTCAAGCGGACACGGCGGCTCCGCGATGTACTTCTTGAGAAACGCGCCGCGGTAGGCGTAGATGCCTAGGTGCCTGACCCAGAGCGACGAAGCGCCGAACTGCGGCTCGTTGTCGCGGTCGCAGGGAATGGGCGCGCGTGAGAAATAGAGAGCCCCGTCGTCGCGGTCCAGCACGACCTTGACCACGGTCTTCGCCGCGAAGTCCGAGGCGTTCTTGATCGGCGTGACCGCAGTCGCCATGGACCAGCGGGGATCGTCCCTGAGCTTTGACGCGAGCTGCTCGACAAGCGCCGGGTCGATAAGCGGCTCGTCGCCCTGGATGTTGACGAGGATGTCGTCGTCGGCGAAGTCCGCGCCGAGGTAGTTGCGCGCCGCGCACGCAATGCGGTCGGTCCCGCTCGGAAGCTCCGACGGCGTCATCACCGCCTTGCCGCCGTATTCCTCTACGGCCTTTACGATGCGCTCGTCGTCGGTCGCGACAAGGACTTCGTCGAGCCCCCTTGCCTTCTTGACCGCCTCGACGACCCACGCGACGAGCGGCTTGCCGGCGAGGACCGCGAGCGGCTTGCCGGGAAACCTGCTGGACCCGAACCTGCTAGGGATTATTCCGTATGTCTTCATTTTCCTCGATTTCGACCTTCTGGTAGAACATCCTCTTTATTATGCCGAGACGGCGCTCCTGGCGCTCCAGCGACCACATGGCGAACCGCCACTTCTTCTCGAACCCGTAGGAGGCGGGGAGCGACGGCTTGAACGCCTCGAACCTGTCGCGCATCACGGAGAGCTGCCACTCCATCGACCTGGTGCGGTACTCGAACCCGCCCATGAAGCGCTCGGCGACCTCCTGCATCGTGACGTTGTGGTGCTTCTGGTATATCTTGAGCGCGTGGGCGAAGTGCGCCAGGTAGAAGTTGAAGCACGACTTCAGGTTCTCGTCAGTGTAGTCGAGGCACGGCCAGCCGAAGCTCCCGCGCACGGAGCAGGTCGAGACCTTCTTCGGCACTACGCGGCCCGCGACGATGTCGTACTCGAACTCGTATATCTCCTTGCCGACGCCGTACAGCGGAGTCTTCGTCTCCGGGTCGAACTTCTTCATGGCCATGTTCTGCGCCGCAGCGTCGCCCATCAGGGTCGCCAGCGCGAGCACGACCTCCTTCTCCTCCACCGACGCGTCGTCGGCGTTCCTGAAGTAGTTCTCCGGTATCGCGTCCATCGGCTCGCCCTCGCAGCGGCGGCGGATGTAGACGTCCACCAGGCGCTTCTTGACCTGGGCGCGGCGGCGCAGTATGCGGTACTCGCTCAGAGATATGCCGAGGGCCTTGAACGCCTGGATGCGGGCCAGCATGTAGCTGGAGTACCCCTTCTTGGCCCGCGAAAGCAGCTTCTCGACCATGCTCTGCTCCAGCGGGCCTCGGTTCGTCTTGTAGACGACCTCGCGCGTGCGCCCCTTGCCGAGCGGAACCGACTCGTCCTCGGTCCTGAGCTCGTACACGTTGGCATACTCGATGATCTCGTCCTTCGACATCAGGCCGCGTATGTTGGAGAGCAGCACCTCGCTGCGGTCGTCAACGCCCGGGTGGAACACGGGACGGCCGTTGACGAACGTCGCGCCGGGGAGCGCCGTGCGGTGGTCGTCGAATGCCGGGGTGGAGCCCTCGCCGACGACGGAGTATATCTCGCCGGTTATGTGCATGTACAGGGTCTCGACGAAGAGCTCGCTGGTCTCGTCGGCAAGCGCCGGCTTGTTCAGGATCGAGAGGAACAGCGATACCATCTCGTCCGCCTTCTGCACCACGCCTAGACGCCCGATCCGGCCGAGGGCGATCGCCTCCATGAGCTTCTCGAGCTCCGGGACGAGCCTCTCGATGGCGACTCCGCGCCTAACACCGAAGAACTCTATCTCGTGGTGGCCGCGGTGCTTCGGCATCCTGGTGAAGGAGTACTGGTTGCCCTCGTACACGCTGACGAGCTCCCTTAGCCCGCGCACGAACTCGTCGGGCTCTGTTCCGGCGAGCTCCGCGAAGCGCTTGAACTCCGAGAACGGAAGGAAGTGCACGCCCCTTGTGGAATGGTAGTAGCTGAGCTTCGTCGATATGCGCTTCTTGGCCGCGGCCAGAGCGACCTTCATGTCGTTCTCCGTCCACGCAAGGGGCTTTACGCGCCATTCCTGCCCGAACGTGCGGTAGTGCTCGATCGTCGCCTCGTTGCGCTCGCCCATGACGATGTCCGGCATCGAGAACCCCGCCGCGCCGAGCAGCCACCTGTCCGCGGCGAACAGCGTCTTCGCGGGCACGTCGCGCTGGGATATCTCGACCGTCCCGTTCACGACGTTCGCGCACAGCACGGCGTGCATCAGCACCTCGCCGCGCCTGGCCATGGGCAGGACGGAGAGCTTCCAGAACCGCCCGTCGAGAAGCGGGAACGCCGCGACGGAGTGGTTGCCCGTCGTCATAGTCATGACGCGCCCCTTCGCCCTGCGCCTCAGCGCGTCCTTTGAGACCATGAGCACGCTCGGGCGCTCGTCGAGGTGCCCTCCTATGCCGTCCTCGAATATGAAGGTGTCGTCGCCGACGTCCCACGCGGCAAACGTGCGCTCACGCCCCATCGCGACCGTCTTCACGACGCCGGGCCGCCTTCTGCCGCTCTTCCTGACGCGGCACAGAAACGCGCGGATAGCATTCATGACGCGCCCCCGTGCTCGTGCCCGTGTCCATGCGCGTGCCCGCATCCGCAGTGCCCGCCGCGGCCCTGCTCGCGCGCGATCAAATCCTCCGCCAGCGCCCCGGTCGCGTCCAGTCCCGCCTCGTCGGCGGCCGCCAGCAAATTCTCGAGCGCGGGCAGGACGAAGCGGCCGAACTGCTGCTGGCCGACGGACGCGAGGCGGCCGAACGCCCCGAGGGCCTGGACTAGCCGCTCGACCGCCGCGAACGGCAGGACCTCGGACACGTCGCCGCCGCGTCCGGACACCTTGCCGTACAGCGCCGCAAGCGCCATCCTGGCCTTCTCCGTCATCTTGACGTAGGGGTCGTAGAGAAGCGACGCTAGGTCATAGACCGCAGGCCCCTTCCTCATCCCCTGGAAGTCGATGATGCGGAATTCCGAGCCGCGCCAGAGGACATTGGTGGACTGGAAGTCGCGGTGGACGAGAGCCTCTGGCTCGCGGCACAGCCTCCCGGCTACGCCCTCCAGCTCCTTTTCCACGGCGTCCGGGCACGCCATCGCATAGCGCGTCCCGAGGCAGTGCTCCTTGAAAAGATCCCTCTCCCAACGCCACAGCGACTCGTCGAACGGCGGCTCCAGCTCGAGGCCGGACGCGTCGAGCGCGTTGAACTTGGCAAGGGCCTCCACGACGCGGGCGTATTCGTCAACGGACATCTTGCGCTCGCTTCCGGCCCATTCCATTGCGAGCGTCTTCATCTCCGGGACGTCCGCCAGCACTTCCGGGACCGGCACGCCCTTCCCCTTCAGCCACCTCGCGTGCGAGGCGTACCTGGCGTTCTCGCCGCGCTTCTCGTCGTCGTACACCACCACGACCGCGTCGTCCGCCCTGAAGAAGCAGCGGTCGCTGCCGCGCGCGCCGAGGAACTCCACGGACTGCGCGGGGCGTCCGATGCGGGCAAATGCCTCCTTTAGCTGAGGCAGGTCGGCAAACGCGTTGTCCTCTCCGTCGCGGTTCAGGTCTATGTAGGACGACACGGTCCCCGCGTCCGTCCAGAGCATTCCGCCGGGCATCACGCCCCGCATGAAGCGCCCGTCCATCATCGCACGCTCGTAGGCCTGGACAATCGTCGAGAAGCCCTCCGGCTCCACGTACTTTAGTATCTCAGCCCTGAGCAGGGCGACGCCGCAGTAGGTGTACGTACCGGGATAACCCGCGTCTGGGCTCTTCCAGCAGGTGACGAGGTGCCCGTCGGGCTCGGCCTCTATCGTGCGCGGCCCCTCCTCGCTGACCAGGCACTCGCCTATCGTCTGCGGATCGGCGAGGCCGGAGAACGGGCACCCCTCCAGGCCCTCCACGACGATGTCCCCGTTGACGAGGTAGAAGTCGTCGTCGCCGATCCACCCGCGCAGGGGGTTGAGCACGCCTCCAGTCCCGAGTATCTCCGGCTCGTAGGCGGCGCGGCATCCGTTCGCCGCGCACCACGCCTCGACCTGTTCGTGAAGGTAGTGGCAGTTGACCACGATGTCGTCTACGCCCCAGGAGCGCAGCATCGCGACGGCGCGGGCGAGCATCGGCTCGCCCCAGACCGGCAGGAGCGGCTTGGGCGCAGCGCAGGTGAGCGGCCGGAGACGAGTCCCAAGCCCAGCTGCAAGCACTATGGCCTTCCTTGCCGCCATCTCGTCACCTGAACACCTGGTGCTGGCGCTGCGTCCTCACGCGCGGCTCCTCCAGGTGGAGCGCATACCACTGGTCTCCCAGCCCGGAGTTGTTGAAATGCGCGACGCGGTTGTTCATGAGCGCCTCGTGGTTGCGCTTCAGCGTGTCGTTGTCGCTGTTCTTGAGCGCCTCGGTCAGCGCCTTGAACGCCTCGTCGACCTTTTCGCGCCTGACGAGTATCCACGAGTAGCATGCGGCCAGCAGGGCGTTCTGGTTGTAGCGGAGGCGCCTGGTGCCCTTCTCGTACACCTTCGTGATCTCCTCGAGCGGCGCGTCGAGCATCTGCATCCGCGCCATCTTCATCGCCGCGAGGGTGGGGTCCGCCATGATGACCTTCGGCATGAGCTCGTCGACCTTCTTGAAGTCCTTGACCATCCAGTTGAGCTGGACCTGGGCCGTGGCCATCTGGCGGTCGATCATCGGGACCCAGAGACGGTACTTGCGCAGGGTCTCCGTCTGGTCGAGGGCCGCCTTCACGAACACGCGCGTGTCCGCCTCCAGCTCCTTCTGCGCCGCCTGCCTGGACCCCGGCGGCCTCACCTGCCATCGCTGCATCTTTGCCTGCATCCTCCTCTGGCCCTCGACGAGGATGTCCTGGACGCGCGCCATGTCCGCGGTGATCCGCTTCTTCATGAAGTACCCGAAGACGAGCTGGAACACGAAAAACGCGAACAGGCCGGCGGCAATGCTCCAGCCCACGCCCCATCCGGCGGCGAAGTACGCCGCCGAAAACGCCCCGCAAGCGAGGCTCATCGCTGCAATCATCGTAATCATAGTTCACATTATACCATATTTCGGCCAGCGCGGGCGGAAATATGAGAAGCTAAGGTCGGAAGCCTGGGAACCACGCGCACCTGCGCGCCTACGACGCGCAGATGCGCTCCTGCGGCAAGGCCGCTACACGTTGAGCGCGGCGTTGTCCTTCGAGACGGCTTCGCTTTCGAGCCCCATCTTCCTGAGGTCGACGTTGACGACGCCCCAGGGCTTGACGTTGCGCCAGTTGCCGCGCGTGAAGTCCGGGACCGACACAGGCTTGGAGCCGCAGCGGGCCGACGTCTCGGTCAGCTCGCACAGGCAGCTCGTCGCCGCGAGGTCGTAGACGTCCATGTCGAGCGGCAGGCCGTTCTGCAGGCACCACGCCCAGCGCAGGTCCATGATGAAGTCCATGCCGCCGTGCCCGCCGACCTTCTTCGCCATCTCGGAGACGTCGCGCCACATCGGGTGCATGTACTTCTCGCGGACGGCTTTCGCGTCCTCCTCGCTGAACCACGAATGCGCCTTGCGGTCGAAGCACTTGTCCTCGAACGCGCACTGGAACGGGAAGTCGCGGACAATGCCCTTAGTGCCGCTGATGAGGTTTATGCGCGAATAGGGGCGGGGCGAGCTGACGTCGTGCTGCACCATGATCGACTTGCCGTTCACCGTCTTGATGAGCGTCGTGTTCATGTCGCCCATCTCGGCCGGCGGATCGTTCCTGCGGGGGTCGGCCTCCGTTAGGAACTCCTTCTTGAAGTACTCGTAGTTCACGTTGTGCGGCCCGTTCTCGAGCGAGACGAGGTAGTCGAACCTGTCGCCGCGGTTGATGCCCATCGTCTGGCAGATCGGCACAAGCCCGTGGGTCGGGTAGCGGTTGCCCTTGTGGAGCATGTTCTCGCCGTAGCGCCAAACCCACTCGGTGTTGTAGTGCTTGCCGACGGATGGGATGACCTCGCGGAGGTCGTGGATGTACGCGCCCTCGGCGTGGTTGATCTCGCCGAACATGCCGAGCCTCGCAAGGTTGAGCTCGAGGAGCTCGATCTCGCCGTAGACGCAGTTCTCGAGCTGCATGCAGGGCAGGCGGTACTTCTCGCTGGCCTCGACGAGTTCCCAGCACTCGTCGACCGTCAGCGCGCTCGTGACCTCGACGAGGGCGATCTTGCCGCCGAGAAGCGCGCGCAGCGCGACCGGCTGGTGCAGCGCCCAGGGCGTCGCGCAGTAGACGACGTCGCACTCGCCGAAGTCGCAGAGCTGCTTGTACGCCTCGTCGCCGACGTATGTCTTGGGCACAATCGGGTACTTCTTGTCGGCAAGCCACTTCAGGTTGAGCTCGACGCGCTCAGGGTCCCTGTCGCAGAGCGCCACTATGTCCACACCGGGGATCATCGAGACGCGGTGGACCGCCCCGGTGCCGCGTCCGCCGATGCCGACGAAGCCCACCCGGATGCGCTTGAGCGGCCTGAAGGCGAAGTCCTGCATCACGCCGCCCTCGCCGAAGCCGAGCCTGTTCAGGTGGCAGCCGGCCGCCATCGCCGCCGCACCCATCCATGCAGTGCCCTTAAGAAAGTCCCTGCGTTCGATCTTCATTTTGTTCCTCCTGTTTGTTGTTGTTGCTGAAATCCCGCCGCCGGGTCTATCGCGACCCGCCGCATCTTCTCGTATCGCGTAGACACGGTGCCGTCGCCGATCCAGAACGAGCATCTCCGCGTCCGCAGCCCCGTGCATCCCGAAGCGGACACAAAGCAGTCCTCCCGCACGGGCGCCATGAACTCGACGCCCGCCAGGTAAAGGCCGTCGCATCCGTCGGCGACAAGCATGCGCGACGGCGTGTTGCGCAGCGAAACGGACGAAATGCAGGCCCGGCGGCATTTCACGAGCGAGATCAATGGCGGCCTCTCCTCGTCGGGCACGCCCTTCCACCCCTCGGTCAGCGCCACGATCCTCCCGTAGCCGGAGATGCGCAGCCGCTCCGCGCCCTCCGCCGAAAGCAGCGGGCGGAACGCCCCGGACGCCGTGCGGTAGAGCCCGGGGTCGTCGGAGAAGAGAATCCGCGCATTCGAGGCCAGGCAGAGCTCCACGCCGCTGCGAAGGACGACCGGCCCCGTCCTCCAGACTCCGCCCGGCACAAAGACGCGCCCGCCGCCGGACGCGGCAATCCGGTCGACGGCCTTCTGCACGTCGCCGCCCTCGTCGGAAAGGGAAATGCATTCCTGCGTCCTGACGGGGACGCCGTCCTCGGTGACGTTCCGCACAGCCACCAGCCTGTCGTCGACACAGGTCTCCCGGACGCGCACGTTCTCCAGCGCCACGCCGTCCACCGGGAGGGCCGTGTCGCCGGTGATGTCTATGCGGCAGTCGGCCGTTTCGCAGAAGATGTCCTTGAAGGAAAGCCCCCCGATGCGCGTCGTCCTGAGCTCGTAGTCCGGGAAGTTCGCCCATTCGTACAGGACGTCCGTCTCGATGGCGACAGCCGCCTTGCAGCTCCCGGCGCGGACGCCCTCGACGCTGACGCCCTCGACGAACGCGCCGCGACGGCGATTCGTCTTGACGTAGCACAAATAGCCCGCGCTGCCTACCGAGCAGTCGTGCACATGGATGTTGCGGACGCCTCCGGAGATTTCGCTGCCGACGCAGATGAAGGAATGCGCGCGATCCATGTGGCAGTCGCGTATCTCGACGTTCTCCGTAGGAACGCCGATGCGCCAGCCGTCCCGGTTGCGCCCGGACTTTATGACGAAAGTGTCGTCGCCCTGGTCGAACCTGCACCGCTCGACCAGCACGTTCCTCGTCATCTCGATGTCGATGCCGTCGTTGTTGCAGCCAAGCGCCTGGACGTCGAGGTCTCGCGCCACCACGCCGTCGCACAGATAGAGGTGCAGCGTCCAGAACGGGGAGTTGCGGACCTTGAACCCCTCCCAGCGGACGTCCCTGCAGCGGTTGAACTGGACGAAGTGCGGTCGCGTGTTCGCGTTCTCCATCTTCCATATCTGGCGCTTCTCGACAGGGTATTCCGTCGCGCCCCAGTCGTACAGCTGGCGGCGCGCCGCGCAGATGCCGTTCGCCTGCGGCACCCATCCGTTCCAGAACGAGTCCCTGAACTCCCCGTCGAAGGCCCTCAGCGTCCCCTTGCCGGTTATCGCGACGTTCGTGCAGCAGTACGCGTAGACGAGCGGACAGTAGTTCCAGCACTCCATGCCCTCCCAGCTGGTGAACACGGCTGGGAGGAAGTCGGCGGGGTCCTGCGAAAACACGACTTCCGAGCCCTCGGCGAGATGCAGCTCGCAGTTGGACCTGAACCGGATCGAACCAGTGAACCACCGCCCCTCAGGAACGACGATGCGACCGCCGCCCGCCTTCTCGGCGGACTCGAACGCCGCGGCGAAGGCATCCGTGCATTTCGAGCCGTCCGCTTTCGCGCCGAAACGGTCAATCGGGAAGTCCGCCATGGCGATAGTCGCCGCAAGAAGTATCGGTGTCATCATGGTCTGCCTCTGCTGTCGATGTGCTTCACGATGGTGGTATTATACCATAAATTCCGCCCGCCAACGCAAACATCCGCTTGACCGCGGACACTGCACGGCTGCGCCCCGCGCCGACCTCCGCGGATTTTTGGTATAATCTACCACATGGACAAGCTCTTCATCATAGACCTCATGCCCTTTCTCTACAAGGGGCACTTCGTCTTCCTGCGCAACCCACGCATGACGGCGGGCGGAATCAACACGTCTGCGCTCATCGGACTGGCCAACGGCCTGATGTCGATACTCAAGCGCGAGCGCCCGACGCACGCCGTGCTCGCCATGGACCCCGGCGGCCCGACATTCCGCCACGAGGCGTACCCTCAGTACAAGGCGCAGCGCGAGAAGATGCCCGAGGACCTGGCCGCGTCCATCCCGTACGCCTTCGAGTTCGCCGAGGCGCTGAGGATACCCGTCGTCCGCGTAGAGGGCTTCGAGGCCGACGACGTGATGGGGACTCTCGCGGTCAAGGGCGCGGCGGCCGGGTTCGACGTGTACATGGCGACGCCGGACAAGGACGCAGCCCAGCTCGTCCGCCCGGGCGTCAGGCTCTACCGCCCGGCGCACGCGGGCGACGGCGCGGAGATATACGACGAGGCGAAGGTCTGCGAGCACTGGAAGCTCTCCTCGCCAGCGCAGATGATCGACTACCTCGCGCTCGCAGGCGACTCGTCGGACAACATCCCCGGGATCAGGGGCGTCGGCGAGAAGACCGCCGCCGACCTCCTGTCGAAGTTCGGATCCGTCGAGGGGATCGTCGACAACGTCGCCAAGCTCAAGGGCAAGCTGGCCGAGAAGGTCTTCGCCGGCCGCGACGACGCGAAGATGTCCAAGTTCCTTGCGACGATACGCACCGACGTCCCGATGGAGCCCGACTGGGAGGCGTACCGCCTCGATGGCGTGGACAGGGAGAAGCTCGCCGCCGTCTGCGCCAAGTTCGAGCTGAACCGGATCGCCAGGGAGCTGCTTGGCGACGGCGCCGCGGACGCAGGAGGGCCGGTCTCCCTACCCCAGGCGCCAGCGCAGCAAAACTTCCAGACCATCGCCTCAACCCCACACGACTACCGCCTGGTCACGACGGAAGACGACGCCCGAGCCCTTCTCGCAGAGCTCATGCGCCACGACCGCATCGCCTTCGACACCGAGACCGCCGCGTTCGACGGACATGACTCGACGGAGGCCCATTACTGCAAGATGGTCGGATTCTCATTCGCCGTCGCGCCGGGGAAGGCGTGGTACGTCACCGCCGACCAGATCGACGTCTTCCGCCCGCTCTTCGCCGACCCCTCCAAGACGTTCGTAGCGCACAACGTGAAGTTCGACAGGTCCGTGCTGCACCGCTACGGAATCGGCTTCGCTTCGACGCCCCGCGACACAATGCTCGAGCACTACTGCCTCGACGCCGCCGCAAGGCACGGAATGGACGCACTCTCCGAACAGTACCTCGGCTACCGGCCAATACCGATAACGGAGCTCATCGGCGAGAAGGAGCGCGGCAAGGAGCAGCTCTCCATGGCGGCGCTCAAGCCCGAGCAGATACTGGACTACGCCGCCGAGGACGCCGACGTGGCCCTGCGCCTCGACGACGCGCTCCGCCCGCTCGTCGAAGAGGCCGGCGCGTCGCGCAGCCTGGTCGATGCGGAGGAGCCGCTGGTCAAGATACTCACGGACATGGAGAGGGAAGGCGTCAGGATAGACGTCGCGGCGCTGAAGGAATACGGTCACGCCCTCGACCGCGACATCCTCGCGCTGACGCAGGACATCCTCTCCTACGCCGAGCCAGGATTCAACCCGGACAGCCCCAGGCAGCTGAGCGCGCTGCTGTTCGGGCGCCTCGGGCTGGCGGGCGGAAAGAAGACCGCCTCCGGACAGTACTCGACCGACGAGAACACCCTCTCGAAGCTCGTGGACGCCCATCCCGTCGTCCCGAAGATACTCGAATACCGCGCATGCACCAAGCTGAAGTCTACCTACGTGGACAAGCTCCCCTCCCTAATCGACTCGGAGGGCCGCGTGCACACCACGTACGCGCAGGCGTTCACGGAGACGGGCCGCCTGAGCTCCTCCGACCCGAACCTCCAGAACATCCCGATACGCACGGAGCGCGGCAAGATGATCCGCCGCGCGTTCATCGCACGCGACGAGCGCCACGTCCTGGTCTCCGCGGACTACTCGCAGATCGAGCTGAGGCTCATGGCGGCGTTCTCGAAGGACGATGCGATGCTCGCCGCCTTCCGCAACGGCGAGGACATCCACCGCGACACGGCGAGCCGCGTCTTCGACGTGATGCCGGCGTTCGTGACGCCCGAGCAGCGCGCAAAGTGCAAGATGGTGAACTTCGGGATAATATACGGAATATCCTCCTTCGGGCTCTCGCAGAGGCTCAAGGTCCCGCGCAAGGAGGCGTCCGCACTCATCGACACATACTTCAGGCTCTATCCGAAGATCAAGGACTACATGGAGCGGGCCATCGCGGAGGCTCGCGCGAAGGGATACGCGACGACGGTCCTCGGGCGCCGCCGCACCCTGCGCGACATCAATTCCCGAAACGCGACCGCCCGCCAGGCCGCGGAGCGGGACGCCATCAACACCCCGATACAGGGCTCCGCCGCAGACCTCATCAAGGTCGCGATGGTGAAAGTCGACCGCGCCATAAAGGCCGCCGGGCTCAGGACGAAAATGGTCCTCCAGATACACGACGAACTGGTCTTCGACACGCCTCTCAACGAAGTGGACCGCCTCAAGGACATCGTCACCCACGAAATGACGACCGCCCTCGACTTCGGCGTCCCCCTCGAAGTCGGCATAGGCGTCGGGTCCAACTGGCTCGACGCGCACTGACGGATGCGGCAAATCATGGTATACTACACGGCATGAAGAGAAAACGGACTTCCGCGCCCGTTCGGGCGGACATAACGAGCGAGCAGATACTCCTATCCCCGGAAAAGGACGGGATATGCGGCATACCCGCCATAAGCCACGGGCTCTACACCACCAACTGGCAGGCCATGCCGGAGCACGTGCACGAAGGCTGCATTGAGCTCTGCTTCTGCTCGCGCGGGTCGCTCGTCTTCGAGTGCGAGGGGAAGACCTACTCCCTCATGCCGGACAACGTGTTCCTAACGCAGCCGGGGGACCGGCACCACCTGACCACCAACCACAAGGGGATGCGGATGTACTGGCTGTTCTTCCGCTATCCCCAAAAAGGCGGCAGGGTCCTCGGGCTCTCGACGCGCGAGACGGCGGAACTCGTCCGGCGCCTGCGTGCAATAGACGCGCACGACTTCGCGGTCGACCACGGGATGCGGCAGCTCTTCCGCGACGTGTTCAAGGCATACGAAGAGCTTCCGCGCGGAGCCTACCGCACTCTGGTGCTGAGGACCCAGATTCTGAGCATCCTCCTCCTGACGATCAAGTCGGCCGGCAACCGGCCTTCGCTCAAGACGCTCGCGAAGATATCGGACATCGCGAACATGATTTCGAAACGTCCGTCCCACCGCTTCTCCGCCGGCGAAATGGCCGCGCACGCGAAGATGTCCGAAAGCTACTTCACGGCCCTCTTCAGGCGGGTCGTCGGGCTCCCGCCGTACGCATACCTCTCCAAGTGCCGCCTTGAGGCGTCCCGCCGGCGCATGGCCGAGACCGGCGAGTCAGTCGCCTCCATCGCGCACGACCTCGGATACTCCTCGCCGCAGCATCTCGCCACGCAGTTCAGGAAGACCTTCGGCCAGACCCCCACGGAATGGCGCAGCCAATGCCGCGGCGGACGCTGAATCGGCGCACGTCAGTCTGACGCGTCTGCGACGACCTCGAAAGACGACTCGGCGCTCATGCCGTCGGCGGTAGTGCACGCCACGACATGCCGGCCGGGGGCCATGTCCACGGCTATCTGCGACGGGCCATCCGTCTCGCCGACGGGCCGCCCGTCCATGAACCACCACAGCCTTGCGCCTGCCGGAACGCCCGTAGCCGCGCAGACGACCTTCTGCTGCGGCATCCCCGCGACCATCTTGAACTTCGCGCCGTCCTCCGGCTTGGAGACGGCGAGCCCCCCTGCTTCGCCCAGCCGTCCCAGCAGCGCCGCGACGCGCGGGTCTTCCTTCACGACGACGTTCCCGGCGAAGTCGCGCCTGTGCGCCGGGCAGAGGCGCGGCGAGCTGCGCCCGGCGACGGCGACCGTCTCCTCGGTCTCGGGGCAGTCGGGGTTCGCGGGGAGCCCTGTGAGGGCGCACGTCCTGCGGCGCACGATCCCGCCGGGCTCCACGAACCACGGACCGTCGTTCTGCGGATAGAGCGCGCGGGCGATCCGCCATGCCTGCGGAGCCGCCGCCTTCGCCCCGACTACGGACTTGTCCCCGAACCCGCGCAGGTGCCCGCACCAGAATCCGACCACGTACTCCGGATTCCATGCGACGGTCCACGCGTCGCGGTATGCGGCGCTCGTCCCGGTCTTCCACGCGAAGCGCGACTTCTCCACGTCCGCGACATGCCCAAGCGCCGCCGCGCTGCGCTTCTCGCCGGAAAGCATGTCCGCGACGAGGTACGCCGACTCCCTGGAGAAGCCCGCGCCCTTTCCGTTCGCCGCCGCCAGCGCGAGCTCGCGGTATGCGCCGACGAGCTCGACCAGCGTCACCTCGACGTTGCCTATCGCCATGCCCAGCCCGAAGCGCTCGTCCGCCGCGTCCATGTGCCGGAGCCCGAGGGCCCTGAGCTGCGCGCCGAAGCGCTCGAGCCCGACGCGCCCAAGAAGGTCCACGAACGGGATGTTCAGGGAAAGCACGAGCGCGTCGCGCGCAGTCACCGTCCCGCGCCACTTCGAGTCGAAGTTCGCCGGGCTGTACCCCTTGTAGTGCCTCGGCACGTCGACGAGCCTCTCGTCCGGTGTGACCAGCCCCAGGTCAATCGCCTGCGCGACGAGGAACGGCTTCAGCGTCGAACCTGCGGGACGTGGCGCGAGCGCGGCGTTCACCTGCCCGTCCTCCTGCCCGAAGTAGTCTCCGCTCACGGCGAGCGCGATGACTTCGCCCGTCGCGACCCTCTGGACGACCGCCGCAGCCGAATATCCGCCCTCAGCCGCCGCAGAGCCGACCGCCGCCTCGCACAGGCTCTGGACGTCCGCGTCGAGCGGCGTCACGAAGTCGCCGCTCCTGCGCTGCCCTTCTCGGTCGCGGCCAAGAACCTCGCGCATGTAGTAGTCGCAGTAGTATGGCGCCTTGAAGGGTCGCGGAGCGCGGCTGACCACCGGGGCGACGCTCCGCGCGGCCTCCATCTGCGCCCTGTCTATGTAGCCGAGCGCGAGCATGCGCTCCAGCACGTAGTCGCGCCGGCGGAACGCCTTGTCGTAGCCGCGGTCGGGACGGAAGCGCGACGGCGCCTGGACCATCCCCGCGAGCATCGCCGCCTCGCCGAGCCCCAGGTCCTTCGCGCCCTTCCCGAACCACCCGCAGGCCGCCGCCTCGATCCCGATGAAGTTCGATCCGAACGGAGCCCTGTTGAGGTACTGCGAAAGTATCCACAGCTTGTCCCGGCGGAGCTCCATCTTCATGGCCTCGAACGCCTCGACCCACTTCTGCGCATAGCCCTTCTTGTGCGGACGTATCAGCCGCACCGCCTGCATGGTTATCGTCGACGCGCCGGATATGCGGCGGCGGCTAGTGACGTTCTGCGCAAACGCCCTGAGGACGCTTAGCGGCCTCACGCCGCGGTGCTCGAAGAACGTCCCGTCCTCCGCCGCCACGAGCGCCTTGACGATCCAGTCCCCGGGGTCAGCCCTGTAGTACGGACGGCAGTCCACGTCGCCGGGGCCAAGGGACACGCGAAGGACGTCCCCGGCGGAGTCGCGCAGCACGACGCCGCCGGGATACTCCTCAGACCCCGTCTCGTCCCAGTCAATGGCGAGCCACGACGCGGCCACCGCCAGACCGAGCGCGCAGCCCAGGCTGATACATAGCCTCGACGGCCACTTTAGGCAGCTGAAACGCCCCTGCGGAGACCACGCGCATCGGATAATAGAAATTAACTTCATCGCCTTTCGTCAGATGGAACTTCTTCGAAAACACCAATATTCTATCATCTCTTGCGTCGGAGCGCATCACCCAACTGTGGCTGTCCTGCGGAACCCACGGATAGAGCGACGGGGCCATCGCGCCGTGGACCGGCTCCATCGCGCCCGCGAAAAGGTCCTCGATCACGAGGTCGTTCAGGTCGCGCGTGTCCTTGCTCGCCAACGAGATGCGGACAACCACCAAGTCTCCGCACTTCGCGTTCGAGACGTCGTACGGGCTGCCGTCGGACGCAATGAAGTCGCGTCGTATGCGGAGGCCCTCGGCCTCGTCCGGCAATTCGCCGGGCTTCGGCAGGTCGAGGAGCTTCCACGCGACGAATGCCGTGCCCTCGCCCGAGTTGACGAGGTTCCCGTCCACCTCCTTCACGTCCGGCTTGCCGGGCTTGACGGGATGATGCCGCCAGTACTCGCCGAGCGCAAGCAGCGCGTGGGCGTTATCGCCTGTCGTCCCCCACGAGAACCTCGCATTGTCGCGCTTCGACGAAAGATACGAAACGAGCCCCGCGCAGCGCGCGTCGTCCGGATCCAGCTCAAGGAGCGCCAGCAGCGCGAACGCGGCTTCGCGCACCGAGTCGGGAGCCCCGGCGTTCCCGAGCAGCTCGTGAGCGCGGGCCCTGTCGCCGATCGCGGCGAAGGCGCGGGCGAGCCTCGCACAGCTGAGGAGGCTAAGGTCGGAGCGCACGTCGTAGAGGCGGTACATCCTGTCCTTCTCCGGACGCCCCGCGAGCGCAAGCGTGTGGCAGGCATAGGCGGAGACCGAGTTGGTCGGCGACATGGCCCAGCCGCCGAGGAAGCGGAGCACCTTGTCGCGCACGACCGGATTCATCTTGACGCCGGACCGCTCCGCCTCCACCAGGAAGTGCGCGGCATACAGAGAGACCTCGCGGTCCCACGGCGCGTAGTTGCAGTCCGGCCACATAACGAAGTCGCTCCGGCGCACCATCGACTCCACGCGGCGCACGCCCGCCTCGACGTACTCCCGCCTGTTCACGGCCTCGGACGAGTTGAGCGAGTTCAGTATCCCGCCGGCGGATACGAGCGGGAATATCCGCGAGGCAGTCTGCTCAAGGCATCCGTGCGGATAGTCCGCGAGCCACTCCAGCGCGCCCTTGAGCTCGGCGAGGGGCGTCGCGGAAACGTGGTGGCGGAACTTCGACGGACGCCCCTCCGCGCCTTTCGGCACTGCAAAGCCCTTCCCGGGATCAAGCACCTCGAAACCTGCCGTCTCGCGCCACGCACAGGCCGGGCGGACCGGCACTTCGATCTCCGTCTCGTGAATCTCCCCGAAGCCCTTCGAGACGTAGCGGACGGACATCTGGCCAGGCTCCTCCGGCGCCTTCACCGTGAACCGCAGCACAGTCGACTCGTCGGCCTTCAACTGCAGCCTGCCGCCCGAGACCTTCGCGCCGAGGCAGGATATCTCGTACTCCGCCTCCCCTTCGCCACCGGACTTGTTGGCGAGCGGCAGCGTCACCTCGAACTCGTCGCCTGGCGCGGCGAAGCGCGGCGCGTCGGGCTGCGCGACGAGCTTCGGCGTCGCCTTGCACTGGACGGACGCCGCGCCTGACGCGATGTCGGAGTATGCCACCGCCGTGACGCGCACCTCGCCCGCGAACTCCGGGAGCGTGAAGGCCACATCTGCGGCACCATCCACCACCGGGACCTTCTTGCGCCAGAGGGCGAGCGGCTTGAAGCGCCGCGTCGCGACCGGGCTGACGCGGTCTAGCATCTCCGCACCGAATCCGCCGCCTGTCTTCGCGCCGTTCGCCCTCAGCTCGTCCTCTCCGAGCACGGGGAGGATGCGACGGTAGAGGTCATAAAGCGCCAGATCGGCAAGACGCGGACGCGAGAACCAGCCTATCGGATCCGGGGTCTCCTCGCCAGTCAGTATGTTTATCCCCTCGTCGACAAGCGTGACCACCGCAGTCTTGGCGCCAGGCGCGCGCACCTTCGCGGAGACCTCGCGGCCCTTGAACGACGCGTCGACCGCGACTTGAATTTCGTTCTCCGGCCTGCGCACGCACACCGTCGCCTCTCCGTGCGCCTTCACGGACAGGTGGCGCGCATTCGCCGCGACGCCCTGCAGCACGTTAAGCGAGACGTTGACGTTCGGCGCCCAGTCCGCCTCGACCGCCCTCAGCTCCACCTCGCACGTCGCGTTCGTGAGCGTCAGCGCCTCCGCGTATACGACGCCCTGGCGCATCACCGTGAGAAGCGCCGCCCCTGCAAACGGCGACCGGACGCGGATGCGCGGCCTCTCGCCCGGGCGGTAGAAAGGCTTGTCTGGCGTGAGCGCGACAGTGGTTGGATTGGAGAGAGGCGCGCGGATGGATTCGTCGCCCCAGCTGCTGAGGTAGAACTCCATGCCGAACGAGACCTCGCCGTCGGCATCCGCAATCGTCAGCGCGTAGTCACCGCAGTCGTCGGTCGGTATCTCGAACTCGGCGTCGCCGTCTGCCAGCGTATCGACCGCAAGGTCCTCCGCAACCGTCGTCTTGACGCGGTCGCACTTCCATGTCGTCCAGCCGTTCTCCTCGTCAACCTTGTACGAGTAGACGCTGTCGATCCTCTCAAGCCTGGCCTTCAGGGACTTGGGCTCTCCCAGGCGCTTGCCGTCCGGCGCGACGCAGGCGACGGATATCTTCGCGCGCCCGGCCTCCGGCATCCGCAGCCACGGCGAAAGCGTCGTGCCGATGTAGTAGGGATAGTAGTGCAGGATCGCCGAGTCGCGCGCCGTCGCGGGGCGCCCGCCGTCCTCGAACACCGTCCCCTGCGACGTCGCCCGGACTGCGGCCGAGGGGCGCCCGGTGTCCGTCCAGATAGGCGCGGCGATGCAGCATTTGCCACTGTCGTCGAGCCTGGCGGTCCCGAGGGTGCGGAAATTCGGGACGAGCGAGCGCGACGCGTCCCCGAAGCGCCAGCCATTCCATCCCGCCGGAGCGAACGGCACGTCCTCGAAGACCACCGCGCCCTCGCACATGAGATCCTTCGCGGGGCCGCCGTACAGATGCTCTGCGGAGACAACGAAGGAAAAGTCCTTTGGCGAGACGCCTGTCGCGGCGACGGCCTTCACTCGTATCTGCGGCGGCGCGAACTCCTCGACCTTCACGTGGCGCCTGCCTATGCGCTTCCCGTCCTTGCCGGGCGTCCTCAGCTCCAGCGTCCATATCCCGCTCGGCTGGTCGGCCGGCACAGAGACATCCTCGCTGTCGACCGCGCCGAGGTCGTCGCTCATGAGAGTCTTCCTGAAGTAGACGTCGTCGGAAGGATTCCGCACCGTCAGCTCGAGCGGCAGGGGCTTCGGCGCAGTGCCGTTTCCGCTGCGCACCAGCGCGTGGAAGAACATCTTTTCGTCATGGCGGTAGATGCCGCGCTCCGTCCAGGCGAACGCCGTAAGGTCGCCGTCTCCGAGGAAGCCGTCCCCATAGGCGTCCGGCTGGTAGTCTTCGCAGACAAGCATCGAACCCGCAAGCGCGACGAACGAGCGGTCGCATCCGTCGGCGGCGGATACGACGACGGCAAACGGCCTGGAATCGCCACTTGACGCCGGGCACTCGACGAAGGCCAGGCCGTCCGGGCCGCTGACCCCCTTGCCGACGACTTCATTGGCCGTCGTGTAGACCTCGACGGACGCGTCAGCGACCGGGACGCCCTTCGCGAGCGACGTCACCCAGACAAGGAGCCCCGCC
>Ga0310786_10003172_pt1 | contig 24175 bp, 45 predicted proteins | sample AusTroGonzalo_MG_FD_203881 | JGI IMG/M metagenome (GOLD analysis project Ga0310786, IMG submission 203881) | Bovine rumen microbial communities from tropical cattle in Woodstock, Queensland, Australia - Gonzalo_03 (v2) (version 2) | ecosystem: Host-associated > Mammals > Digestive system >...
ATTTATTTTATATTTCTCTTTAATTTCTTTAAACATTTCAGTTTTGAATGTATACATATAATCCCTCCTTTTTATAATATTATATAATATTTTTTAATAAAAATAAATATTTTTTTACCATTTTAATAAATCTTTATCTATATTATTTTTTCTTGTATAAGTTTTTGCTGGTATTTTTGCAATTAAATCTTTAATAATACCTATTTCATACTGACTTTGACTTAAATTAATTTTACCATTTTTATAATCTTCCATTTTCTTTCCTTTAGCATATTCTAGATTTCTAATTAAATCATTTATTTCATATTCAGTATATTCAATTATTCTCATAATTACCTCCTCAGACCTATTTTAAACCCCTTCTAAGCATTCTTTTGATGTTTTTAATATAAATATATATCTTTCAACAAAAAATTCTAAAATTACCTTATTTTAGGTTTAAACTCATCGTCATTAATCAGATTAGGAAATCTACTCACTATTTCTAATCTTAATTCTTCATATTCTGGTATCATTACTGCTAATTCTTGTTGTAATTGATATAATTCTAGTTTTAATTTTTCTATCTTTAATGTTTTTAAATCTATTTGTTGGTCTAATGTTGTCATATCTTTTATTATATCTATTGTTGGTTTTGTTTCTAATCCCATCTTATTTACCTTCTTCCAATTTAAAATCTATTTGTATATAAATCTTATCATTACTATATGCTATTTTGTGCATATCATTTTTATTTTTTAATTTTTTTTCTAAATCTTGTGCTATTTTGTTTTTATCATTCAATAACACTTTTGATAAGCCTTCAATAGTTTCTTGGCAATACTTTTTATTCATTCTTGCCTTCTTTCAATTCTTCACCTAATATATTATATTTCTTATTACCATTTACATATATAGTTTCAGTTGTATTACATTCTTTGCCTAAACTAGCATATTTACATAAAGCATCTATCAAACCTTTTAAATCTTTAACATTATTAAAACCATCATAGTCATAACCTAAATCAATTATCATTTGAAAATACTTTTTCATTATGTCTATCTGATTGTTTTTGTCATTTCTTAATTTATTATTTATTTCAATGGCTTTATTAAAAATATCATCTTTTTCTTTATTTATTTTTTCTATTTCTTTGTCTTTTTCTTTCGATAAATATTGCTCGTGATAAAGTCTTGCTTCAAATTGTCTTCTTTGGTCTGCTAATTTATCATTTCTTTCTTTTAAATCTTTAATAATTTTATCTTTATTCATTATTTCTCACCTGCTCCATCTCTCCAACGATATACTTTACCTGTTCTATATAAATCATAATGATTTTCTTTCCAATCCATTACTCTTGGCATCAAATCTTCAAAATAACATTCTACTTCTTTACCGTTTACAATTATTTTATTATCACAACCTACAAAACCACTAATCATTCTTGTTTTACCATATTCAGTAGCCTGTCCACAATTATTGCATCTAACTATCATTTTCATTCTATCATCATTATATTCTAACACTTCCATTTGATTGCCTTCATCTAATATATTCGGGTTTATTTTCATATCTTATTCTCCTTTATTTCTTTTAATCTATCTTCACATTCTTTTTTAGTTCCTTGAAATATACTTCCACAAGAATATTTAGTTTCTTTCCATAATACATATATATCTTTGTTATTCATTTCACTTAGTTGTCGATGCTTACTTATACTATATTTATATTTTATCATACTATTCTCCTTTTTTTATCAGATAATTAATTATCTTCTTTAGCAAATCTATTATTTCTTCATCTATTCCATCGTGGAATAATTCAGGACTTTCTTCTATTACTTCTATCATTCCTATTGTTTCATTAATTAATTTATTTTTCATATTATCTCCTACCAACTTGCCCTATAATAAAAACTAGAATAGAAACCTTGCTCTACTAATTTATTTTCTTCTTCTAAAAGGTTTTCTAATAATTCTATTGTATATTCAATATCTTGCATATAATATTCATCATATTCTGTTCCTCCAAAAAAGAAACCTTCCTCTGTCGGCAATAGTTCTTCACATATTTCTGGGTTTATAATAATTTTGCCTTCTTCCATTATTGGAACCCATTTACCATTTTCTATTTTACTCCCATTATGAACTTTACCATCTTTTAAAATTGCTTTTTCTTTAATTTCTTTACATATATTTAATAATTCTTCTAATTTATCTATATCTACATAATATTCTCTACAATCATCATTACCATCTTGTACATTATCTACAAACCATTTATGAATTGCATTGGCTTTTCTCCAATAACCAACATCTTCTTCAATATAACTTATTTTATCAAACTCTATTGGTAATTTCTTACCTGCTATTTCTATTTCAACTTTTCCTTTAACTTGTCTATGTTCATATTTTGCTCCAATATATTTTTTTCTTACTAAATACATATCTAATCCCATATTACTTATCCTCCTTAAAAATATATTTAGCATATTGTGCTTTGCTACCAAATCTATCTGTAAACTCTATCATAGTTGTTTCTATATTCATTCCTCTATTTCTTAAATTAAATATTATTGCTGATAATCTAGTTGCACCATATTCTTTTATTGCTTCCCAACTTGTTATACTTCCTTTTTCTATTAAATGTAGCATTACTGCTTTTGTTTTATTCATATTATCATCTCACTTTCATTAATTTTTTTACTGTTTCTGTAAACTCTAATTGTTTATTTCTATATACATAATTGCCACACCAACTACATATTTGTTTATCTACCCATACAGGTATAACTAATTTACGTCCACAACATTTACATCTGATTTTTAATTTATTATATTCATCACTAATTCGTTGAAACTCTTTATTTGTTAATAACATTATCCCAACTCCTTTTCACAATGTTGTCTACTATATCCTGCCTCCATACAACCTTTTACAAAATCATCATCTGATTTTTTTGCTAACATTCCTAATTCTATTAAACCTAATAACATAAATATAACTAATACAACCTTAACCCATCTTCTTAATCTTACCTTTTTCATTTTCTATTCTCCTTTAATTTCATTTTCAAATATTACATTTTCTTCAAATTGTTCTACATATCTTTTATTTAATTTCCAATTGCTGATAAATCTTAAAGGACAACTATTTTCATAAGTATCTTCTATTTCGTCTATATGATATATATTATATTCATATTCTAAGGCTTGTTCTTCATCTTCTTCATCTTCTAATATGTAGATTTTGTGGCATCCATCGTATGCGAATGACTTTCCTAATACTTCTTTACCATTTATTTTCATTTTTACACCTCCTAATCATAAACTTCATATTCTTCAACTTCAAGTTCATCTATTGTTTCAAGTTTATCTCTATCTGACATTTCTCTTATTTGGTCATCCCAACTTTCTTCATCATCACCATATACTGTTACTATTGCTTCTACATAAAGTTTTAATTTTACTGAATGTTCTTTTTCTTCTTTTGGTTCTGGGTAATCATTTACCATTAAACTTGTTTCCATATTATTTTTTACCTTCTATTCTTATTGATAATAACTTAATTGATTTTTCTAAACCATTAATTATTCCTTCAGTATATCTTAATTCTTCTAATATACTTTGAAACTTTTGTTTTTCATAATTCTTTTTCCATTGCTCTTTAATATATTGTTGTTTTGCTAATTCTGCTTTTAATTGACTTCTAACTAATATTAATTCTTCCATATTATTTAATCCCCTTTTTATATTTTAGTAATCTTTCTGCTTCATCAAAGTTTTCTTTAATTTTTAAATCATTAAAATTATATCCTGTTTCAAAATATAATTCTTCTTGTAATACTCCATAAGTTCTTAACATTTCCTTTATTTCTTTTCCTTTTTTCATTTTTTCATCTCTCCTCTTTTTTAATTTACAATTATATTATATAATATATTTTTTAAAAAATCAATATATTTTTTTAATTTTTTTAATTTTTTTTAAATCATAATAAAAACACCTATTTCTAGGTGTCTTGAGGACTAAATGAAAAAACATTAAAATTATTACTACATATAGGGTTAATGATATTTAATATATATAAAGGTACATAAAGAGAAATAGTCCTCATATTCATTATATCATAAATTAATTCTTTTTTAAATATCTATTTTATAATTGACGATTTATCACAATATACTACGTGTGGTGTAAATGTTTCTCCATAGATTTCATAACGATTGTTATATTCTCCACGAACTATTACATTTCTGTTAGCACTTGCACCATTAGTATATCTTACTCCATTTTTATTATATAATGGACTTCCTTTTTTCAAAATTGCATTATATGGGTATTCTGCTACTTTTTTGATTACATTTTCTTTATCTGCGTAAACAATATGTGGGTTGAAAGTATTTCCAAAAACTTTGTATCTTCCGTTAAGTTCTCCTTCAACTTTTACTTCACGATTAGCACTTGCACCATTTTGATATCTTTGACCATTTTCATTATAAAGTGGGCTTCCTTTTTTAACTATTCCATCAAATGGGTAATCACTAGGTGTTGGTGTAGGGTCTACATCTGGCTTTGGATTGCTTGGGTTAATGATACATCCTAGATAAGTATAATATCTATTTACTCCCCAATTACCATTATCATTAGTTCTAGTATAATTTCTAAAGGCATAGTTTTTATAACCACTTTCACTTGTAAATACTGTATTAGCATCTATTTTATGTTCACATAATGCTACGTGTCCTGCCAAATCTCCTTTGCCTTCCCATACCATTATTCCACCATCACAAGGTTCATATTGTACTTGTAATCCTATTTTTTTTGCTCTTTCTATAAAGTTTTCTGCATTACAATTTAATTGTGGGTATTTCATTCCTTCATAACCTGTTTCTATTGAATAGATTTCATTAAATCTAGAACAAGCCCAACCTACACAATTACATAATACATTCAATCCTTCTATTGTTGGAACTCCTTGGATACACCAAGAGTATCCACCATTAACATCTCTATTATAATATTTATTGCCTCTATTCGGTAGTGTCTTCTGTATCTTGTACATTACTATCACCACCTTCTACTTCTTCATTAACATTCATATCATTAAAAGTAGTTTGTACTTCAAAATCTTCTTTCATTTATTATTCTCCTTTCTAACTTTAAAATACACTTTGTAATTATCTTCTGTATCAATCATAAAATTATCTTGGTAAGGGTCATACTTAACTTCTCTTATTTGTGGCGAAGTTTTGCATATAGTTAAATACTCTTGTGCAGTTATAAGATAATTTTTTAATTCCATCAGATTTTTAATTTCCCAAGTAAACATTATTTCTCCTTATTATTTACTACCTTAGCAGTTTGATAACCTATGTAAAATCCTATTACTTGTGTTGCTACTGGTATAAATGCTGAAACTATATTATTTGCCATAGCATCATTTGCAAACATACATACAACATAACCAAAAGCAGATGTAAAGGCAATTACAATTATCAATGTTATTACACTCTTTAAGTTCATAACTTTTCCTCCTTTACTATAATATATCACAACTTTTAAAAAAACGCAAAGAAGCCTAGTTTCCTAGACTTCTAAATCATTTTGTGCATTTTTATATTTATCCAATGTTTTCAAATATTCGTAAGCATCAACTATTTCCATAGTTGCGTCATAAGGTAATTCTATAAAATCAGCCTCAACTAAAACATTTATACCTTTTTCAAGATTTATTTTATCTTCTTCTGTTATATCTTCATTATGATAGATATTTTTTAATTGTAGTTGTTGATATTCTTTTTCTTTTAATCTTTGTGTCTTATTTACATAAGAATTAATCTCTATTGTATTACTCATATTAGTCATTTTATTTAAACTAGCAATTCTATGATATGTTAAGACAATACCATTTTCTAATTCTATTTCTTTTATTAAAGCCATAATTTCCTCCTATTTATATCCTATTACTCTTGTTACATATATTGTACTACCTGTTGAAAAAGTAGTAGCAACATTATTACCAATTCTTGCTTGGTATCCACTTGTTTTAACATTAACCGCCGTATTCCATATTGTATAATTTCTACCTTTAATATACGCATAAGTGTCGTTGTTGTGATTTGCACTCAATACTATTACTTTACTATAAGCGTCATAAATCATTGTTGAGCCAAAATCTCCGTCATTATTTTTGTAAAAGAACACAAGATAATTAAAATTAGCAGCACTTTCACTTAAACTAAAATTGCCATCAGTACCACTATCGTTATTATATAAGATAGTTGGTTTGCATTGTATTTCTCCTTGATGTGCATAAGTTAAGTTAGATGTACCACTACTATCGTATGCACCATTCCAATATGATAATGTGCTTAATGTTGCTAAATATTCTTTATTTGTACCGTGATTTGTATGTTGTTTACTATTCCATATTGCTCTTAATGTATGTTGCATCTTACTACTATTATATACAGGTATCCAAGTATCTGTTGTGTCAACGGTTCCGTGGTCATCTATTAGTCCATTCCAATTAGTTGCATTTGCTACAGTTCCATCTGTATAAACAAGTTCTTTCCATACACAAGTTGTTGTATTAGCATTTCCACTTGTTCTACATATTTTACCAGTTGATTGTTGTTGGAATATTACAGTAAAATCGCCTTTAGTTCCATCAGCATTATATGTTCCGTCTTTCATTACATAACCCCAACTAGCAGGCATATTGGTAACACCATCAGTAGACGAATGCATATATGTACCATTTGGTAGACTACACCAATAAACTGGGTCTGTACCATTTCCACTAGGTAAAAATACAGGACTACCTTCTTGATATACTCTTCCTTCTGTTCCAAAATCACCGTGTACATAATCAGCATAATCATCATTACCAAGCCCGTTTATTCCTCTATGATAATCTCCGTTTGAGTCTTGGTAGCAATCTACTGCTAACTTACCGTCTGTGATTGTTCCAGTAAACTCTTTTGTTTGGTATCTATCTTGTATTTTTATTCTTATATTATATCTTGTACCTACAGTAAATCCTGTACTAGAACCATTACTATATATCTGATAATTATTTAAACTATAAGAGCCATTATTTATCGTTACTGAACTTAATGGTATTGTGTAATCAGTAGCATAACTCGCAGTTGTTGAAATTGCATACTTAACACTTAGTATTGTATTATCTGTTTTTGTTGTACTGTTTGTATACAACTGAACTACTTTATATGTACCATCTAGTGATAAAAATACATCACTACCTACGCCATCTGTTCTATCTGCATCTATATTGCAAGTAGGGTCAGTATAAGCAATTACTGGTATTGTTCTACTTATTTCTGTTGTAAATCCTCTACTATCATTTGCTATTACTTTTAATGTTGTTGCACTATCTGCCCCAGTTGTTACACTACCAGTAGTACCTGTGATAGTCTTTGTCTGATTTCCCCACTTAATTGTATAACCTGTTATAGTAGCACCAGTTTTAGGTGTAGCACTTGTACTTACATTAACTGTTATTGTTGATTTATTTGCAACTACTGTATCATTTTTAACATAATTTGTTGTATAACTCCAATTGCTTGTACTAAATGTAGGCTTATAGTTTGTATCGTTACTGTCTATATGATATTTACCACTAACAGTTGATACCGTTTGACTACTATATGTACAATAATAAGTTGCATTTTTTGTAAGCGTAGTGTTAGTTATACTTGAGTTCATTGCATTTTTGTTAGCAGTAGTAAATGTGTACGTGTACGTATCATCAGTACTATTTGTTGTAGAGCCACAATTTATAACTGTATTATCGGCAAGTTTCATATAAACTGTAACATTTCTATTTAGTGGATTATATAACTTAAATGTTTGTGTAAGTGTAGATGCACCAACATTCAAATCACTTGTACCTATACTTTTTACATAAGGATATTGATGAGTTGTCTGATTAGGATTTGTACCTGACCATTCTGTTTCTAATTGACTATCTTTTCTTCTAACTTTTAAAGTAAAATAGTATTTTGTATTTGCAGTTAAACTACCTACATTAAAACTATTACTTGTACCATCTGCTGTATTATATCCTATCCAATCTGTCCAAGAACCACCACTTGGCTTATACTTGTACCACAAATAATCTATTGTATCAGCAGTTTTCCAATTTACAGTTAAACTTGTTTCGTTTCTTTGAGAAACTGTAAAACTTGTAATACTTGTATATCTTGGTATAGGCGTTAACGCACCTTTATTTACTTTAGGTTCTGCATACCAACTAAAATATGGTATATCAATTATACCATTAACAGTTGTTGTTCCTGTACCATCAGTATTGTGTGCTTTTGTATAGTTAACTGTCATTAAAGTATGAGTACCAGCACCATAAGAACCAGACGTTCCTCCACCAGATTGTGAACCAGTATCTCCTCTCATTCCCCAACCAATATAGGCAGCACTAAAACTATGCGATGCTGCTACTATAAGTTGTAAGGTAGCAGTACAACTTGACGTATTATTTGTAGTATCAGTACTGTTTTCTGTTACTATAAGTCTACAAGTTAGCCAATCACTATATGTTGCATCTTGAGTATATGTTTTCAAAGCCATTTTTAATCACTTCCTCCAAAATATTCAACGTGGTGTTGCGTATTGTTTATATTTAGTGTTTTCATTATATATCTTCCTATATCTGTTTCTGTAGTTTGTGCTACTCTAGTAACTATTCCTTTTTTATTAAACGAGGTTATTTTTGTACTTTCTGATATAATTTCACCTTCATAAATATTTATACCATCAGTATTTAATAATGTAGTTGTTTCTGCACCTGTTGATTTAACAGTTAGACCTTCTTTACTCATTTGTAATACAGTAGAAGCAATTTCACTTTGTGCCGGTTCCCAAGGTTTCTTATCTCCACTATTTAACATTAAATCGTATATAAATAAATGACCTTGTTCTGTGTCTGTACTGTTTGTACTTGTTTCTACTTTAAATATATATACACTTGCAGTTGCATTGAAAGTAAATACAACTTCTTCCATATTTTTTTCACCAGTAAAGTTTTCTGTTTCCCATATAATGTTATTACCTGTCATCAAAGAAAACTTTGTAGTAGTAGTAGCATCTTGACTAAATAAAAAGTTTAATGTATACGTCTGTCCTACTATCAAATCATTTATGTTAGGAATATGACCATTTTCATCTGATGTAATACTAGAACTTAAAATTATGTTTCTTAAATCTATTTTACCATAAGATACCGTTGTACCTATCAAACTTGAGTCATAACCATCTCCTAATTCTGTATGATAAGAATTACTACCATTATTTTCAAATAACCAAGTTTTATCTGAAAGCAAAAATTGTGAGTTTTTAATCATATTACTTCCACCTGTAATTTGGAATATACTTGTAAGACTATCAACATCTTGTCTTACTCTTGATAACTTACCTGCTGTTGTGTTAGGGTCATCTGTATTTGTTGTATCAGTTATAAGTCCTTCTATTTCTCCTTCTTGTTTTCTAACTATCAGAGTTACTTTTTGTAATCTTTGGTCAGTTGTATCCATATACTTATATTCTTGTTCACTTGCATCAGGCATTTTTGTATGTATATTTTCTTCTAATCCTTGTGTGATATTTATTTCATCATTAAACATTATACAATTATATGTATTTTCACCTATCTGTACATTATACATATCACATATATCATAATAACAAATACCAGTACTTGAAAAATCATTTATATAATATTGAAGACCTGCTAACTGTGAAAGTATTTCTTGCATATAACTATCTCTATCATCGAAGTTCATTATCTGATTGTCTGATATTTCTATAGCAATTTTTTCATCGTCAGGTATATCTTCACTTGTTGATATTGAAATCTTATCTGCACCTGCACTTCTTGATAAAACTATTGTATTTACTGGTCCATACATTTCTCCAAAGTTAACATTTATATTTTTAAAATATTCTTCGTTTATTGTATCTTCTGTATTGTTTAAATATCTTATTTCTAATTCATCATTTTCATTTATAACAATAGTGCTAGCAGTTACCTCTGCAAGTTCATCAAGTACATCTCTAAATGTATAATTTAAAGACCTACCTTCTGTATCTAAATACAATTCATTCTGTATTACTTTATCAAAATTAGCAAAATTATCTTCTATATTAGCAAATGATATATTCAGATGATTACATATTGTATTTATATAATCTCTTACTGTTATAGGATATGTTATATTCATATTTTCATAATCTTTCATAGAATATAACATTTTATCATAGCATTTAATTAAATAACTTTCTTTTGCTTCTTGTTTTTCTATTTCTTTAACTATGTAATTTCCAAAATTAAGATATTCATAAGAACCATCAACCATAACTCCAAATTGATAATTTATTTCAGTACCTATAGGTATTTCTACATTACTATCTATATCAAGTTGTTTCATTACTGATTTTAATATAGAACCTTCATAATGTGGTGTTATAGAGTTAAGGCTTACATTCCCTAACTCTACTGTTTCACCATCTATTTCATAAGTAATTATGCTATCAATTTGTCTACCAAAGTTTTTAACTTCTTCTTTAAATCTACTTGTATGTGGTTTCATATTACACCCTCTTACTTATAGCAATGAATGAACAACTAAATCCTTCATTTTTTCTATTATTATTTATAAAATGTTTATTTACTATTTCATAATCACCAGTATATGTAGTCATTGTAATATTTGTTTTTTTGTTTGGGTCATAATAAGTAACAGTTTGTCTTGCACTATCTAAAATAGGCACTATAATTTCTAACTCTGATTTAGTTAATTTTCTGAATTGTAATGTTATTTTAGGAAATATACCAATCAATGTTCCACTCATTACTCCAGCAAGATTTCTCCCACTATCGTTTGCCCATAATTTATTGAAACCATATTGTGCTTGAACTAAATATGGACCCATATTAACATTATTAATGATAATACTGTTTATATTTAAAAACATTATAACACCTCCTAGCGATTATATGCAAAATCATTTTCATTTTGCACCCTTTGTATTTCTCTACTTATTACTCTACCATTCATATAATTATATAGTGTAGCATTTATTGTTATATACTTACCTATTGCTTCTCCAAGTAAAGCCATTTGTTGACTATCAGTTAAAGGCACTACTGCTTCAGCACCACGTTCTCCAATTATAGCACCATTATAAGGCACTCCTCTACCTGGCATATTAACAATACCACCTACTGCAAGTTTTGGTATTTTACTAGGGTAAAAAATTCCACCTTTGGCACGAAATCCACCACCACCACCGTAGTTTTTATCTCCACCAAAGGAACCATTACCACCACCTTCAGCAGACCAATGTATTGTTATTTCTTTCTTTAAGGTATCTAAATTATTATTCCACCATTTTGTAAATGTATTCATTTCTGAATTATATTTACTTGTATTAAGTCCATTTTTAATATCATCTGGTAAATCTTCAGTAAAGGCAGTTTTTGCTTCATCACTCATACCACTTATTAACTTGTTTATTTCACCTATTGCTTCATCAGCACTTAGTAAACCTTCATCGTAAGCAGTTTTTATTGCCTTTTTTAAATCATCATATTTGTCTGCTTCTTTTCCAGTTTCTCTTGTTAAGTTTTCAGTTGCAGTTTTTAAAAGTTCTTTTTTCTTTTTTAGTTTTTCAATTTCATCTTTTGATTTTCCACCTTCACGGATTTCTTCATCTATCTTATCTATTTCTAATTGTAATTTTTCGTTAAGTTTTCCAGTGATATCTTTAAGTTTATCTTTCTTATCACTTATTTTTTCTGTTCTATCAGTTACAGTTCTCATTTTTTCACTAAGTAGTTCATATCCTTTAGAAGTTCCTGCAACTATTTGTGTTATTTCTTTTTCTTTAAAACCAAGACCTTTTAATATAAGAGCATACTTTTCACTTTTCATTTTAGTACCATCTAGTTCATAGCCAAATAAGTACATAGTTTCTGCATAATCTTTTGTTTCTTCTTCATTTAAAAGTCCTTGCTTATATAAAGTTTGATATTCTCCCAATGTATCTTGCAATAATCTATAATTGACTTTTGCTCCTTCTTTGAAATTATCTTGTTGTTTGTTATAATCATCTAATCCACCAGTTAATGCAAGAATACCTTTTCCAAGTAAATTAACTTTACCTATATTCTTACTGTTTAACGCAATACTACTTGCACTATCTTTAATAGTTTCTTTTAAGTAAGTATTATATTTTGCAGTTTCTTTAGAGTTTTTACCTACTGCTTCAGATTGCTCTTTTAATGATTTTGTTGTATCTCTAGTCGAATTTGAAACTGATTTTTGTCTATTAACGCTGTCATCTGTTGCTTGTGTTAATTCTGGCATTTCTTTTTTTATTGTTTTCAAATCTTCTATTATATCTCTACCAGTAAGTCCAGTATATATTAAACTAATACCTATTACACTAGCACCTATAATAGCACCAAGTTTAGCAATACCAGCCAAACCTGCAAGTTTGCCAATAACAGATGAACCAATTATTAATCCGGCTATTTTTGCAATATCTTCACCGTGGTCTGCTATCCATTTAAGCCATCCTGGTGCTTCATAACCTTCCATATTTAGTCCTTTGGATAAATCTTGACTTGGTGCAGTAAATCCACTACTTTTATCACTATTATCTGATACAACATTCATTTCATCAAAACTAGACATTGTTTTTTGTAATTCTTTTGCTGATTTATTCATCTTCTTGAAATTACTTACGCTAGCATTTTGAAATAAATTGTAATTAAACCAAGCCATTGATAAATAATTAATACCTTTTAATATTTCATAAACTCCCTTTATTATCCATTCAATTAACGGTTTCATTGATGTTGCAAGTGCAAATCTTATATAATCTACATCTGCTGCTATTTTATCATCATATCCTGATAATGTACCCATTGAACTTCTTATAAAAGAATAAATACTTCTTATACCAAAAACAGCAAGTCCCCATTTAACAACTTTCTTTGTAACTCTTTCAATTCCATTTCCTATACTATCAATAGAATTTTTTATATTTCTAGTATCTTCTTCACTAATTTCTTCTTCTTTATTTTTGATTTTATCTATTTGAAAATTAGTTAATTCTAATTCATTGTTTATATCTTTAATAGTGTTTTCTTGTTTCGATGCCTCGTTTTCTAATTTGATTACTTTTTCTATAGCTTCATCATATTGTTTAGTTATTCCAGAGTCTACTTCACGACTATTGAAATTAATTATATCTTGTATTCGTTGTTTTTCACCAGATAAAAAATCTCTCCTACTAATAGCACCTATATCTTTTCTTTCACCAGAGTTTACTTTTCTATTTATTTCATCGTATTCTTTAGAAACTTGTTCTAATAATTTCTTTTGTTCTTCAACATATTTATTATTTTCTTCTAGTTTTTTTGAAAGTATTTCTGTTTCTTTTCTTGCTTGTTCTATTTCTTGATATTTTGCTTCTAATTTTAATTCTTCATTTTTGTGCTTGTTTTTTAATTTTTCTAATTTTGTTTCTAATTTTGCTGTTTTTAAATCAGTACCTATTACTATAACTCCATCTTCTTGCATAAAATCATCTCCTTTCTACCAACCTAATATTTTATTCAATCTTTCCATACTTTCTTCTTCTTCTTTGGTTAAGTTATATTCTCTTTTATATTTTTTTAAAGCAACTCTTTCTTTAGCCTCTGCAATTTCTTGTCTTCTTTTTGGGTCTTCTATTTGTGATAAATCAAAGTTTCTAAGATTTCTTATTCGATTTAATACACAACAATTGCCTATATCACTATTCGATAATCCATTTATAAGTTTGTTAAACTTTTCCCAATCCATTTCTTCTTTTTCTAAATCAATGTGAAAATCAGACATAAAACTTGCTTCTATATAACTCATATCCTCTGTAAAGTCCATATCAGGTTGTTCGTGCTTATCATTAATTTCTTTACCACAAGAAAGGTATTTTAAAGCCCATTTAAGCAATTTTTCTTGGTGATTAGTATTATTTATCGCCTCAGGTCCAAACATCGTGCAAATGATACCTAAAACGCGTTCATAATCACCTATTGTATTGTCAGTTGCTATTTCATTACATCTTATAGCAGTTCTGAAGTCCGTTTTTGCTTCATAGATAGTATCATCTATTTGTATTTTTTTAATCATTATTCTATCACTTCAATATCATCTTTTTTCATAATAGGTTTTCCATATTTTTCTCTGATTTTTTCTGTTATTCTATCTTTGTTAGCATCTAAATGTGGTAAAATCTGTTTTTCTATCAATTCATCTAATTCTTGTAAAGTGGTCCAAGTAAACTTTCTACCATTTAGTAGTTTTTCAACTCCTCTTGGTCCTAAGAAAATATTATATACTTCTATTTCTTTAATAAAAAACTCATTCAATGCTTTAATTGTATCTTCTTGATTTCTACTTAATAATGATTTACCTTTAGCATCTGGTCTTTTTTCTATCATAAATAATTGATTTTTTAGATTTCTTTTATTTTTTTTATTTTTTTCTATTAATTCTTGATATTTTAATGGTAATTCAATATCTGATAAATCAAACTCAAGATATTCTCCTGTATCTTTTCCTTCATCTGTTCTAATTTTTAAACGAATAATATCGCTTTTATTTAACTGTATAAAATTGTCTGTCATTTTATACTCTCCTTTCTAAATTAAAAATAAGGCAGGTGATATATTTCACCCACCTTTTATAAGTTTCTATAAACTTGTTGTTGGTGTAAATGTTGGTTCTGTTCCTGTGAAACTTACTGTTCCTTCAGTAGCATCTCCATCATAGTAAATTGTATATTCAATAGAAGCATCTTCACCCATATAAGTGTTAACTGTTATCATTACATCATTTTTCTTTGCTGGGTAAGTAGTACCTGTACCATTCCATCTGTCTATATCAAGTACTTGTGATTTAAAGTTTAATTGGTCCCTAGCACCATTGATAAACTCGAATACTGGGTCCCCTTTATAACATTTTTGAGTTACACTTGATTGTTTTTGGTTTGACTCGTGGTCATTTCTAGCATTGTCTTCTATTATCCATTTTTCAGTATCAACTTGTGGGTTATAATCAATACCATAACCTGTGATACCAACACCTAGAACACTCCAAACTGGTGTTGATGTAGTTCCAGTGTTTAAATAAGTTAAGAATTGACTTCTTTTTACTTTTTCAATTCCACTTGGTACATAATCTGCCATTATAATCTTTCCTCCTTCTTTTCTAATTCTCTTTTAATAAGAATTAAATCTCTATAACCAAGAGGTTCTATGAAACCTTTTTCATTTAATTTCACTATCTGGTCATAAGTTAGTCCCGTAATCTCATCGCCTTTAACATATTCTCCTATGTTAGTAGTGAAATCAATTTTAGCAATTATTTTTTTCATAGTTACTCCTCTCTATATGTTATTTGTATTTGTATATCGAATATTGATTGTTTTCCATCTGCACTATTCATAGTAGCACAATTTAAACATTCAATACTTTCTATGTTATCTATATCAGGCAAATTGCCTTCGTCATTATTAGTTTTTATAGCATTTTCAAATTGTTCAAAAAAGCCTACATTCTTTAGATTTGTAATTACATCTTGTGAATAAGATTTACGACTTCTAAATGAATATACATCTTTTCTTTTAACAACACCTATAATCCAGTTTTCTACTGTTGTGTTAGTAGGTATTTTGTCTAGTGAATAATCATCTAATCTATTACTTAACATATTAGTATTTATCTGATAATTTCTGTTTTCAGTAAGAGTATTTATTATATCAAACAAATAATCTCTTAACTTTGATACTCTATAATCATCCATTACTTACCTCCACGAATTACATATTCTTGTACTGCTTTAACAACATCTGGTCCTTCTGCACTCCACATTTCTTTATCCCAATATGTAGTTGCTAGTGGGTGTTTAGTTCTATCCCTATTATCAGGATTAATTTGTCTACTCCCATCTTTTCTCATACCATAATATTGATATTTTGCATAAGGTTGCTCGTATATAATCAAATTATCTTCTATATGATAGTCAGCCAAGTTACCTTTATTAAAAGGTACATATTTATCCATTGCTCTAGCACATTCATTTGTAAAAAACTTTTGTACTCTACCATTAGGTTGTAATCCTAGTCGTGCTATTATTACACTTGTAGGTTTCATTTCAAATGACATTACTTGCCTCCTAGATGTATATGTTGATTATTACCAAAGTTATTATTGTTTATGCTTGTAATATTATAAATAAGATAATTATTCAAATCTTCTTGTGTGTTTATATCGAAATCAAGTGTACCTTGTACTATAATATCTCCAATTGCAAAATCATTTATATTCAAATTATTATTTTGGTTATAAGGTATTCGAACCTGTACATCGTTTGCATTATCATATCCTTTATTAATACCAGCACCTTTTCCTCCGAAAAACCACACTTTATCATAATTATGTCTAGTCCATACCTCAACACGAGTTTCTGGTGTTAATCCACTTAAATGATAAATAGTTAAACTTGAATTAGTAATCATTATCTTACTCCACAATACATAACGTGTTCACCATTAACTACAACTCCTAACAAATAAGTTCTTATAATATCATCTATATCACTTTTATGCGACTCAATAATATCTTTTATCATATCAGGTGTTATTTTAGAAATGGAATAACCGTCTGTATTTTCGCTTTTTATATCATTACTTTCGACTTTTAATTTATTTTCAGCATATTTCATAATACTATTTATCAATTTATTATCACATAATTTTACTTCTTGTGGTATTTCATCGCATTCTTTAAGTCTGTTAAAAGTTTTTATATCAATTTGTCTTCTTGCTTCAAACTCTAATAGATTAAAAGGCAATTCCTCAATTTGAGAACCACCTAAATCTAAGTATTCTTGATAGGTTAAATATTGTCCATCAAATGTCATAAATTGCCTCCTTTATACTATAAACTTATATTTCCTACTGGGAACTTAGCAACTACAACTTTACTTTCATCAGTTAATGCAGCAACATAATGTTTGTCTGCTCCAATTAAAGTAGTGTAATTGTTTAAGTGTCTTTCAGTTTCAACATTTGTATCTCTCTTTAAGAAGATAGTAACTGCTGCTATTTCATCACCAGTTTGTGTTTCAGGTTTTAATTCAACGATAGGATTTAAGAAATAAGTTTTAGCATCATTAACTGCTTTCTTACTAACTACTATTCTTGTATTAGCAATCTTACCTATTTCACCATTCATAATAACATTGTCTGGATATTTGTCATTAGAAATGAAGTTAGCATCCTTTCTTAATTGTGAAACTTGTTTTGGGTGAATAAACATAACTTTTGGTACGTTTTCTTCTTCGCTTAATACATCTATTGCATTAACAACTTCATCATAAGAAATACCATCTTCTGAACCTGGATAAACAAGTTGTGCTCCTTTTAAAGCGTCCATAACATCATTATCAACTTTAGAAGCGATAGATTTACCTAATTGTGAGTTAGTTTCTCCAACTGGGTTTCCATAACCACTTAATACTGCTTCATCAGTTAATTCTACTTGTTTAACTGCTTTTTTGATTGTATATTCTGCAGTAGAAGTTGCTAATTTAGTTTTATCTGCTGCTACTCCTTCAGCAAGGTCTTCAGCATCTCCTATGTAAGCATATTTTGGTACTGTAATAGTACTTCCTGGTTTTCCAGCAAGTGTATTATCAATTTTAGCAAATGGTGTTGCCACGATTGCTTTTTCAATTTTGGCACTTATCATTGGTGCCATTACTTCAGGGTCAATTAGTTGCTCTAATTTAGTTGTTCCTGTAGCCATTTAAAATCACTCCTTTATTTTTCATTATTATATTTGTTGAATAACTCAGGATTAGATTGTTTTAATTCTAATCTATCTTTGTAACCCATTTTGTCAAACTCATCCTTTGATACAGTTCCTTCTATACCATCGTCTGCTCCTGGCATATTAAGTACTTGATTAGGATTAGCAAAAATACCATCTTTTCCTTTTGTCATTTCTTCGAATAAATCTTTTGCAGATTTACCTATATTTGCATTATCTTTTAATGCTGATTTAATTTCGTCCATAATTGCATTTTTAGTAAAATCATTTATGAACTTCTTATCACCAAATGCTTCAGTAATATTTTTAGTTAAAATATCATCTTCTTCTTTGGCTTTAATTTGTGCATTTCTTTGGTTTTCTTTTTCCTCATACTCTGCTATTTTAGATTTAAGACCTTCTAATTCATCAGACTTAGGGGCTTTTTCTATTTGTGCTTTTAAATCACTAATAGTAGTTTTATTATCCTCAAGTTGTTGTTTATAATCATCTTCGACTTTCTTAGTTTCAGTTTTGATATATTCTCCGTGTTTTTTTAAGATACTTTTAATATCTTCAGAAGATAATTTAACTTTATTTTCTCCTATTTCTAATTCCTCTAAAAAATCTTTCATAATATTTCCTCCTTTAGATTTTTTCAAGTGGTCAACTCCACCATAAGAACTTAATATTAAAGTCCTCTCGAACTTAATTACATTATACCATAAATTAATCCTAAACGCAAACTATCGTTTTTTTCTTGGCTTTCTATCCATTTTTACTTCATATTTTGTTGGTTCTTTTTCTAATCCGTTTACTTCGACATTAACATTATTATAGTATGGTTCTACTTCTATTACTTTAACTACAGTAGCACCTTCTTCATTACCTCCTGTAAGATATTTAACCATTTCTTCAGTACATTCAAAAGTATCACCTTCATATAATCTGCCTCTTTGATTTTTAGAACTACATCTTTCAAGATTTTTAAGTTCATCAAATCTTCCAAGCGTAAACTCTTCTGTAACTATTACTTTAATCATCTTTTCACCTCCTTTTAGTTTTGCTTTTTTGTATATCTGATAATTCTTGTTTCAATATTTTTAATTGTTTTTTTTGCTCTTTAATTATCTGGCTTTTCAAATACATAAGATATTTAATTTCTTTTTCTCTGTCTTTCATATTAACTCCTGTGCATTTTTTTCCAATATAAACTACCTTCTCTGTTTGAATTATATATATATAATACTCTATCTAAATAAGTTGTTTCCATTTTACCAACTTCTACTTGAAAATCAACATCTTCTTCTCCCCATTCTAAATCTTCTCTAAATAAAGGACATATATCATTTCTATATATTGCTTTCCACATTGCTGGATTATGTGGTTTTCTTACAACTATATTTTCACTTAAATCTAACCAATTAAAATTAATTACTTCTGTTGGTGTTTCTTCTATTGCTTTCAATAATACATCTATATAATCAGCAGTTATCATATCATCACAATCTATAAAACCTATGTATCGTCCTCTTGCTAATTTAATACCTTCATTTCTAGTTTTAGCAGTTCCTTGATTAGTTTTGTGTTCTATTAATCTTACACTATTTAACCCTAATATTTCTTCAAGTTCTTTAAACTCTCCTTTACAATAATCATCTATTAAAATAATTTCTACTTCATCTGTTGTTTGTACTGCTAAACTTTTTAATAATCTCATAGTTAATTCATACGTTTCAAAGTATGGTATGATTAAACTTAATTTTACCATTGCTTATCACCACCTTCTAACACTTCTTTTTTTACCATTTTTAATCTATCTTCTAAAAATACATCTATTTTTTTATCTTTTCCTTTGACTTTTAAATAAAACTCCAATGTGTCTGCCCAATGTCTTATAGTACTTGTTTCCCATAATGGATTAATAGTTCTAACTGTTGTTACTGATTTTTGATTATCCTTATTCCATACATATACAAGTTTCTTTAATAATTGAAAACTTTTCATATAATAGCAGATTTTGCAATGTTGGTTTTTATCTTCTTTTAATGTTCCTTCGTTATACAAACATTCTTGTCTAGTTGCTAGTGATTTTTTAATAACTTTTCCACAACTTCCACTCCAACCTGCCATTGCTTCATACTTATCTTTGTATTCTGGTATATCTGATATTTTAGTTTTACCTTTCTTATATTCAGCAATGCCTACAAATAATACATCGGGTTTACTTTGTAATTTATTATTTATTTCTTCTAAAGCATTTTCATTGTATAACCAATCATCACTATCTACATAGTATACATAGTCAACATCTTCACTTAAATGTAAATATGCTTCATTTCTAGCACCACCATTTAATCTTTTTTGTTTTAATTGTACTATTTTTAATTTTTCTGTTATATAATCTGGTGCATCATAATAACCATAAGTATCATATAAGTATTTTTGATATGTTTTATATGCTATTTCTACACTATTATCTGTGCTCATATCATCTACAAATATTATTTCAAAGTTTTTATATGTTTGGTTTAATATACTTGTTAAACATTTATCTATCGTATGTTCATAATTATAATTAGGTATTATTATTCCTATCTTATAATTAACTTTTTCAGGCAACTTATTCCAATCTTTATCAGTTATTTTGCATTTCTTTATACAATCAATATTATAATCAGTTAAGTTTATATCTACGTAATCGCATTCGTTATATTCCATACAATGTAGTTTAGTTTTCATTAAGTCTTCAAGTGGTTCATCATCGTATAAATAAATATATTTGTTTTCATCATCTTTTGCTACTTGATATGAATATTTATCAACTGCAATTCTCATATAATCACCTAAAAACATTATACCATAAAATAAAAAAAAGAGCAATGATGCTCTTATTTAACTAACCAAACGCTTTCTACTTCTCTATCTCTACAGTCAAATGTATCATATATTACGCCATTCTTAGAACATACTATATGTCCTTTCATTGTTATAAGTAAGGTATTATTCGGAAATAATGAAGAAACATATCCTACTGTCCCGTATAATCCATTTAATCTTTGATAAGTTCTATCTAAATAGTTTCTTACAAAATCTCTTTTATCGAGTAATGTCCCTTCATATTGTGCTATATCTGATAAATAGTCATATACATAATCCCAACTTTTATTAGTAGCACAACTTATTGCTCTTATAACACAATCATCTTCATATTTATTTAAAGCATTGGCATTATAATATTTATACATATTATCTCATACTATTTTGTAATGCTTCCATTAATTGTTGCTTTTGTGCTGGACTTTCTGCTTCTTGTTTTAATACCATAATAAAATCTTCTAATGCTTTTACCATATAATGAAATGATTTGTCAGTTTCTTGGTCATTAGCACCATATCTTTCACGATTTTCCATATATCTTCCATATTCTCCAGCCATTCTGTCCATTTCTTCTTCACCACGATATTTCATATCATATCCACGTCTACCATATTCATCACGACCATATCTTCCATAGTTTCCATAGTTTCCGTAACTATCGTATCCAGGTCTACGTCCATAATTTCCATAATTCATATCTTCATCCTCCTTTGCTATATGATTAATTTTAGTTAGTTTATACAAATGTTCTAAATTATTTGTAGTTATACCTTCTTCTAGTATTTTTTGTATGCTTTCTTCAGTTTTTTCTTCTAACTTTTTGTGCATTGACTTTCCTCCTTTCTTAAAAGGTTCAATATTTCTTCTTGATTTTTAATAATCTTCTCAAAATATTGTGTATCTTGTTTTTGTAATTCTTGCATCAAATCACTATTGTTATAATCTCTAAATAATATTTCTAAACTTAATGCCTGTAATATCAAACCAAGTTTGTTTATAAAATCATTGTTATTCATTATTTATTAAGTCTACTTATACTAAATGTTGCATTAGTGATAATTGCTTGTGTAGTTGATATTGGTGTTGTAGGTGTAGTTGGTGTAGGTACACTTGGTACACTTTGTACTGATATATTAGTAGTTCCACGTGGGCATACTCTTAATTTCTTATCAAAAGAAATAGTTTCATAATCATCTGCTGCTGCAATAGTAACTGCTCTAATTGTATCAGGTATTAATACTCCATCTTGGAATAAACCTATTGCTACAACTCCTGCGTCTGCCGTACTAACTGTAGCACTAAACTCTACATCATAATAACCTGTATAACCATTTCCAAATATTTTAAAGTTAGGATTTCCATTTGAATAATCTAACCATCCACAGCAAGAAGCACATCTAGTTCTAACAGTTGTTTCATCAAAAGTTACTGGACTTGCATTACTTGGTAATGCTAATGGTTCATTTATTATTGTTTCTATCATATATTCTCTCCTTTCATAAATAAAAGAGAATAGGACTTGCCTATTCTCATATCATACCGTTGTCGGTATATTAGCAAGTTCTCGTAATCGAGTGTGTCGTAATCGACTATATGCTATTAAATAAATTGACTTGTTGTGTTAAATCCACATCCACATCCATTGTTGTTAGGACAAGTGAATATTGGTTGGCTACCATAAACTGGTACTGTTCCTACTGGACAGTTCTTCAATTCGTTATAGATATTTGAAGTAATTGCTTGTGTTTGTGCAATTTGTGATGCTCTTAAATCAGCCATTTCAAGTTGTCTTTGTAAATCTGTAATCTTATCATTCTTTTCATCTAGTCTATCTCTGAAGATTTCATCAATTATTTTTTGAGTGTTAGCAGTTTGATTTACAAGAATATCTTGACCAATTTGTCTTAATACTTCTCTATCAGAGCAGTTTTCACTAATTACAGTTGCTTTTAAGTCTTGTATTCCAAGTCTATTGTCAGCACTTGCACTTGCTAATTGTGTACTTATACCAAATAATTGGTTCATATTAGCCATTTGTCTATTGCAAGCAGATACTTCAGCATTATAGAAGCCATTGCTAACTGTGCTATTCATATCAGCACAACAATTACATAATTGGTTAGATAATGAATAAATACCACTATTTACAGTATCTAATTGGTTAGATAAGTGTAATGTATCAAATCCGTTGTTAGTGTTTGTCATAATTTCTTTTTGACCATTGCTTAACCAAGCATAACCATTATCAAATCCATTATTTCCAAATCCACCATTTCCATTGTTTCCCCAACCGAATAACGCTAATAATACAATTATCCATAGTGCATCAGAACCAAATCCATTTCCAAATCCACCATTGTTGTTTCCATACATTACTGGATATGGATAAAATCCGTTTCCATTTGTAGTTGCTAATTCAACTGTTGGTTGTATTCCACTTCCGTTCATTTAACATTCTCCTTTCTTTATATTTAAAGCACTAGAAACTTTATAGGAAGACATATTTATCTAGTAACTATATCCTCCTATAAGGCTTCTAGCCTTATTTAAACTTATTTATTACATCATCACCTATACCAAATTGTCTTGCTTTATTAAATATACTTTCTATTTGTTCAGGTTTATAGTTTTTAGTTATTTCTTTAAATATTTCTTGTGGATTATTTTGATTTTTTTGTGCTTGATTTATGAATTGGAACATTTGTGGGTTTCTCATCTTCAACTGGTTCATCAACATACTCATCATTTGATTTTGCATTTTGTATCATCCCTTTCATTTCATTTATTTGTGCTTTTAACATTTCTATTTCAATATCTTTATCATCTTTTGGAATAATCTCTGCTAATTCATAAGTCTTTATTTCACCTTTAGTATTTTTAATCCATACAACACTCATATCTTTACTAAAAAATGGTGTATCTCCTATTACCATATCTCTTTGTACTTCTTCAAATGAATTAGCATATCTTATAACCTCACGATTAGTTGGTGCTATTTGAAAGTTCTGTGTTAAATTAGTTGGTTGTGTCATTTGCTGTGGTATAGATTGTTTCATTCTTTCTAATTCATTTATCTGAGCATTTATTCTATCTAAACTTGCTTGTGGGTTATAAACATTCGTATATGGACTATTAAACATTTTTATCCCTCCTCAATAGAAAAAGAGAACATAGTATTATTACTTCTCAAACTGTGTTTTAAACAATTCTAATAAGTTCTATGTCCTCCTTTTCAATACCATTATGGCATAAAAAAAGAACTCGTTTTTATTGAGTTCTTGTAAAAAAATTATATAATTTTTCTAATCTTTTTCTTTAACTTTTTAATCATAACATCAAGTGTTGGTTCACTAACACCTAATTCCATAGCCATTTTAACTCTGCTATAGCCTTTAATCTTATATTCTAGTAGTTTT
>Ga0310786_10003173_pt1 | contig 24174 bp, 52 predicted proteins | sample AusTroGonzalo_MG_FD_203881 | JGI IMG/M metagenome (GOLD analysis project Ga0310786, IMG submission 203881) | Bovine rumen microbial communities from tropical cattle in Woodstock, Queensland, Australia - Gonzalo_03 (v2) (version 2) | ecosystem: Host-associated > Mammals > Digestive system >...
ACAAGAAACATATTATTCTGAAAAATATAGTAAACTCGGAAAAGAATATCTTAAAAATCTAAAAGAAACAACCGATTATATTGTTTCCAAAATAAACGAAGGTAAAGAAAGTTTTAAAAACGTAAAATTAAATGTTAACGAACCAGATTTTAATAAACTTTTAATGGAAGATTTACCAAGTATTTTTCAAAAAGAAAGTGATGTTGCTTATAGTGCAATAGAAAATAATCCAGACATAAAGAAAACATTGTATGATTATTACAGAAAAACACTTTATGATAATAAACCAACAACACTCCATGATTTGAATAAATTTAAGGAAAAATTAGTTCAAGATATTAAATCAAAATATGGAAAAGTTACCGACAAATATGGTACGACATCCAGAATGGACAATGAAGAAAAAATAGTAAATGAAGTAGAACGTACAATAGATAAATTCTTAAAGGCAAGAAATCCCGAACTTGCAAATGCTCAGACAATATCTAAAAAAATGCTTGATTTGCAAAAAGAACTAGGTCTTTCAGAAGCAAACATTGGGGAAAAGATACAAAAATACAATACTCCAAAATCTATAAAAAGTTTAGAAAGCGAAAGATTAGAACAATTACAAGATATGTTTTTAAATAAAACAGATACTCTTAAAAAATCAAAACAACTACAAGCACAACAAGCATTAAATAGACTTTCACCAGAAACTTCTGGAATGGTTCAAATCTTAACAAGAAAAGCACTTCCTTATTTAGGTATGGGTACACTAGGCTTTTTAGGTAGTGGCATGAACCCTCTAGGATTTATGGGTGGGTTATTAGGTGCTGGTGTGCTAACATCTCCAAAATCTTATGGTAAACTAATACAAAATTTAAGCGAGATGTCAAAAGTTCCAACCATGAACCCACAAAACCTAAGATTACTACAAACAATATCTGATATGGTTGCTGGAAAGAATGAAGAACCAACTAGACTTCTAGAAGGTCGTGTAGAAAAATCAAATCTTGAATAAACAAGAAAGGTAATAAATAATGGCAAATGTAACTTATACATTTACTGCTGGTACAAAAGCACAAGCAGGACAAGTTAATAAAAACTTCCAAGATTGTATTAATGGTATAAATCAAAATGCAAGTGAAATAACACAAAATGCATCCGATATATCTTCTTTGCAATCTGGAAAAGCAAATAAAAATGGTAGCTCATCAGAAAGATTTTCTGTTGCTAATCCTACTTCTCAATATGAAGCAGTTAATAAAGGCTATCTTGAAAATGCAATAACACCAGTATTGGACTATATTAATGGGTTGATAATAACAAAATCATCTAATACAGAAATAGCAATATCTGCTGGTTCTTGTTATGATAGTACGCAAAAAGAACTATTAGCTTTATCTTCAAGTTATACTGCAAGTTATAGTGGTACATTATCAGCTAGTACAACTTATGATGTATTTATAAGAAAATCAAAATCTACAAGTTCTGTTGATTGTGCTATATTGGCTCATGAAGCTGAACCTTCTTCTTCTGATTATTATTATAGAAAGATAGGAGAGATTATAACTGATGGAGATACTTACATATCAGGCACAACAAGCTATTCCAGTTCATCTGTTTTAAGTATGCCTAATTATTCATCTGGCATTCACATCCCACAAGAGAGTTTTCCATATACTGTACCTTTTGATGGATGGATAAGATTTTGTGCTAATACTGGGACAAGTTCTACTTCTGGGGAAGTTAAATTTTATGTAGATGGTTCAGAAGTATGGTTTCAAAGGTCTGGTGCAGGTCAGATAATAACAACAAGTTTAGTTCCAGTTCACAAAAATAATCAAATAACAGTTACTACTGCAGAAAGTGCTATTCATTGGTATAACGGTGACTTATATCCAAACTTATAAGGAGAACAAAATGTTTTATAGAATTAAAGAAAACAAGATTTCCGATTGTGGAGATTACGAGTACGCAACAGATTGTCTTGAAACAGATATAATTACTACTAATGAAATAAAGCTCCATCCTAATAAAGTAATAGTTCAAGATGGTGTTTTAATTTTAAATCCCGATTATGAACAGGAAGAAGAAGAAAAGGAAAGACAAAGGGTTGCAAACCTTACTTGTACCAAAAGAGTATTTGTTTTGATGTTAGAACAATTAGGTTTTGATTATTTTACTCAAATACAACCTCTCATAGACGCAAATAGACAAGCAAAACTTGAATGGGAACTTTGTGTCGAACTTCAACGTAAAAATCCGTTGTTGGACATTGTGGCTTCGGAAATTGGTGTTACAAGTGAGCAGTTAGATAAACTGTTTAAGTTTGCAAACGATGAAATAAATCAAGAAGAATTTTTAAATGATTAGAAAGGAGAACTAGATATTATGGCATGTAGTGGTAAAAAGAAAAAAAGAGGAAAATAGAAAATGGCAGAACATAAGTTAAAGCTACTTGTTAAACAAGGTGAAGAAATAAGTAGAACATTTACTATTAAAAGTGGTGATAGCCCATTAGACTTATCAGATTATACCATTAAATTCCAAGTAAAAAATGACCCTTATGTAGAGGTAGAACCTTTAATAGATAAAGAAATAACAACTACGTCTGATATAAACACAGTAGGTCAAATTACAAGTCCTTCTCTTGGTGAATGGCAAGTTAGACTAACAGAAGCAGATACTTGTATTCCTACTGGTGAGTATTATTTAATTATATTTTTAAATCAAGGAACAACAAAAGATATTATTTCTTCAAATAATTGTTGTAATGCAAAATATATTGTTTGTAGTCAATAGATATTATATTATCTAGTTTAAGTAAGAAAAGGCTAAAAAGTGGAAAATATTAACCAAAATATAAATATAAATATAGATGACATAAAGACCGATGTTATTATAATAGATGATGTAGAATATGTTATTGACATTAAAGAAGAACCAAAATGTGAAATAATACTTGATAGCCATAACCCAGAAGGTCAAAAGGGTGATACTGGTAATGGTATATCTAGTGCAGTATTAAATGATGATTATACTTTAACTTTGTATTTTACAGATGGGACTTCATATACAACGCCTTCCATAAGAGGGGCAACTGGCGATAGTGGCGTTTATATTGGAACAACAGAACCCACTGACCCCGAAGTTAAGGTATGGCTCAATCCTGACGGTACACAAGGTAAGACCTCACAACTTATCAATGACGGTGAAGGAACAGAACCTTTTATTACAGATAGTGATGTTGGTAACGCTACAATAACCTTTACACAAGAAGGTGAAACTATTGGCACTATAACAACCAATCAAAGGACCAATTCAACTATTGCAATCGGTCAAAGTGGTACGAAAGTAATATGGAGAATTTGGGAATGACGTTATATCTAGGAAATCAAAAAGTATGCCCTACAATAACCATAAATCAAGGCGGTGGTGGTGACAGTGGTGGTGAGTACCTTATCAAAGTTATTGACTATGACGGTACGATATTAAAACAAGACCATTTAGATACTGGTGCAACGTTTGAACTTCCTGAACCACCTACAACTCACGAAAGACTATTATTTCAAACTTGGAGTTCGCCTTTACCGATAAGCAACAACACAATTACAGTAGGTAAATCCGATGTAACTATTGGTGCTATTTATACAACTAAAAGTGGATTGAACGAATTTGTAATTGAGTTGAATGTTTTAACAGGTTTATCCTTTAATATATTTGGTAGTAGTCTAGGCGGTGATGATTATATAGACTGGGGTGACGGCACTGTTGATAAAAATTATAGTCACACTTATGCTGATTATGGTATTTATACAATAAAAACAAATTCAGTTTGGGTTAATGTATTTGAATTACCTATTGTATATGCTCATTGTTCGCAGGCTGGATGGTTTTATAATTTATTAAATAAAACTTTTAAGGGTGTAACTTTTGCAAATACTCTTTTTGGAGATGAATTTGTAGATATGAACTTTGCAGTAGGGCAATATACAGTGCCTGCTTTAATTTATCCACCTATAGCAACAAGTATAGCAAATACAAGAAGAGCAGTAGTAAGTTTCAATGTATGTAAAGATATAGTATTCCCTTACGGTTTAAGAAATTTTGAAACAGAGGATTTTAAAGCTATTGCAATTTTAGGGCAATATTCTGACAATGTAGAAGTTCTGACATTTCCTGCAACGGTAGAAGAATTGCCACCTATATGTAGTTATACTACAGAAGGATATTGTTACAATACTGCCTTACGAGAAGTTAATTTTACAGAACACACTTTTGTTCCGTCCATAGAGGCAATAACAACCACTTTGCAAGGTGATGTTTTTAGAAACAAATATTGTAAAATCCGAGTACCAAAAGCACTTGAAGATGAATGGAAATCGGCAACAAACTGGACGGTTTACGCAGATTATATTGTAGGAGTATAAGATGATAATCACAAAAGAAATTGAAATAAATGGCAAAACATTTAAAAAGACCTATTCAAGTAAAGGATTTTATATAATCCAAAACGAAACAGGTCACAAATATCAGCAAGCAGTTGATGTATTAGATGCTCCTTATACTTACACTGAAACGGATGAAATATCACCTTATGCAGAAGAATTGGCAAAAAGGATTTTAACAGGAACAGATGTTCAAAGAGCACTGTATCATGCAACAGAAATGAACTTTAAAGACTTAATAAAACTAATTCAAGAAAGAATGCCTGACGTTGACATAAAAGGACTTGCAATAGAATTTGAAGCAAATCAATTTTATAGAGGTGCAACGTTTAACGATATTCCTTTATTTGACACCATAGGTGCATTATTAGGCTACACGCCTGATGATATTGACTATTTATTTGAATATAAAGAACTTCCATTGAAAGGAAATGAATAATGCCTAATTATGAAGAAATAGTGGCACAGGGAGTGCCAATCAACGTTTTACTTGGTAATACAAAGTATGAGGATATTCCTCATGAACTGTTGGAACTTTATTTTACACCTGATACAACAGAACAAGATATTGCAGATGCAGTTTCAGCACACAATACAAGCAATACTGCTCATACAGACATTAGAAATGCAATACCCACAAAAACATCTGACCTTACAAATGACAGCAATTATGCGACAGTTTCACAAATACCGACAAACAATAATCAACTTACAAACGGTGCAAGATATATTACAGGTATTACAAGCACAGACGTAACAAATGCTTTAGGTTACACACCATACAATAGCACCAATCCGAATGGTTACACATCAAATATAGGTACAGTTACAAGCGTAAACAATGTTAGTCCTGTTAGTGGGAATGTTAGCTTACCAGTTGCGACTTTTTATTGGGGGGAATAGATGTCAGCACCTTTATTTGCAAAACAAACTAATTATTTAAAGAACAATGTGCCTTATTACAAATATTATGAAACATCTCACGTGGCTGATGATAGTGCAACATTATTCTCAAGTGCAACTGCAACTGTAGGTGGTCAAGAATGTTATGTACCTGCTTATTCGTTCAAGGGTTCTGGTAATTCAACAGGAAACTTTCCTACAAACGGTTCGGGTATGACTACATCAATCATAACGCCATCAACGTATAACAATCACGATATATCGTTATCAGCTTGGGTAAAGCCTTCTCAAGACAATGAAGGTTCTAAAACTATTTGGGGTTGCCACTCTGATAGTACTCAAAGTGGTATATCATTTGGTATGGACGATGCGTATGCAGGAAAGATAAAATTCCACGCAAAAGGATATGCTGCGGTATTGAGGTCAAATTCTTACTTATACGCTAATAACTGGTACTTTATTGTATGTGTTTATGACCGTACCAACATGCAGATGAGAATTTATATTAACGGTACTTTGGATGCGACACAAACAATATCAGCCTCAAATAGTGATATGAATGTGATATTAGGGAATTATATTTGGAAAGCAGGCTTTTGGTCACCGAATGGTGCTACAACTAAAAACGCATCACAATCTGCAAGCCAAAACTTTTTAGGAAACATTATCAACTGTTGTACTTGGTATAGAACTCTAACTCAATCGGAAATAACAACTTTATATAATAATGGAAGTGGTCTTGTTATAGATACAAGCGTTGCACCATATACAGATGTACAGATTGCATATCCAATGAACGAAACAAGCGGAACAATTGCATATAGTGCTATATCGGGTCAAGATACAGGTTTATACGGTTCAAATTCAAGTTATAACCAACACGTTCAAGAAAGTATATTTGTTGGAAGTGGTGTATTGCCACAATACTTATATGTTTCGGGTGATAATTGGTCAACAGATAAACCCGTTTCTGTTAGTGCTGAATTTGTTTCGACTGTGGAATTATCGCAGAAAATCATACCAACAAAAGTAACTTTAACTTTTGATAACACAACACCAAAGAACCCACAAACGCTAACAATTCAAGGTTCAACAAACAATTCAACGTGGACGGATTTAGTAACTGTATCAATTCCAAGTAACACAAACCAAGTGATTGAGCAAGATATAACTTCATCGACTGAATACAAGTATTTCAAGGCAAAAACCACAAGTGCTTATACTAATGACGGTTTGACAATAAAAAACATCTTGATTGACGGTTATTATGTTGTAAGGTCACAAGTCGGACAACACGATACTTGGGATGAGAGAATACAAGAAGGAATACATACAGTTATAGGAACATCAAGTGATTATGACCGTATCGAGTACCAAAACAGGGAGTATGAATTGAACAATGTCTAGTTTAGATATATCAAAGATAATAACACACTTTTTAACCTCAAAGCAGTTTGACGACAAAGTAAATCCTTCTGCAAGTGAGTTATGGTTCGTTAAAATGCCACATTGGTTACATTATTGTGAAGGTGGGTGTCTTGGAATAACAACACAACCAACGGCAAGTGGTGACGAGATAAACTTTTATGCAGGTGCTTGCTTTGTGGTTCATTGTGGTAAGTATGCAGACGGTACGTTAAAAAACCAAGTATTATACATTGACAGTGATAAATATTTAACCGTTTCGGCAAGTGGTTCTTATTGCTTTGATGCAAGTGGCAATATGGTAACTGGAACAATAACCTATGATGCGACAACAAACGTTGTATCAGTAAATGGTGTTGCAGGGAATTACACAAAACCTGTTCAAGATTTTACTTATTCAAGTGGTGTGGTTACTTTAGGCGACCCGATAGCAATAACAGGACTTGGTGGCAGTGGTGGTGCAGAACTTGTTCAATCGGGCAACGACTGGGGCGTTAAAATCGGAGATACTGCTATTCAATGTGTTTCAGGTTCTTTGCAATACGGTGAGTATTCAACAGATGTTTATTTGCCTATTGAGATGAAAAACGGTAGTTATAGTTGTGTATTGATTTCAGGCAGTTATTATTACCCGTATGTAAGTTATAAATCAGCAGGATATGTGACTGTTGAAGTATCAGATGCTTGGGATACGGTAAACTTTGTATTGTTCATAGCAGGGGAATGTTAGAATGACAGATATTTTAAATGTAAAAGTAAATGGTGAGTGGGTTGGTATTCCTGCTATTAAAGGGGAAAACGGTCAAGACGGTCAAGATGGACAGGACGGTCAAGGCGTTCCAACAGGTGGTACGCAGGGTCAAGCACTTATTAAAAAATCAAGTACAGACTTTGATACAGAATGGGAAACTTTAACTGCAAGCGATGTGGGAGCTTTACCTGATGATACGGTAATCCCTATAGTTAATGATGGCACATTGACAATTCAAGTTAATAATACAGACCTTCAAACCTTTTCAGCAAACTCATCGTCAGATAAAACTGCAAATATACTTGTTCCAACAGATACTTCTGATTTAACAAACAATGCAGGATTTTTAAAGCCTTCAAACCTTACGACTTTTACTCCAATGGTTGATTATTATGTAAGTGGTTCAGAAGGTTATGTAAGGTGGTCAAACGGATATACAATCCAATGGGGCAGGTATGGTGATGGAACAGGAAACACAAGTGGCAGAGTGACTTTCTTCCTTCCTTTTATAACTCCGTATTATGCTCTCACTGGTAATTTGCTACAGTCTTTGGGTGGTAGTGCTTATGACAGAGAATTTCCAAACACACCTGATAATAGTGGATTTTTCTTTACATATTATACAGGACGTACTTATTCTTGGACGGCAAGTGGATTTACTTCAAACTGGGAGCAACCTACACCAACAGAAAATGGAACATTAGGTGGCGATACCTTTGCAATGTATGCAAGCAATAATTATGACGGAACACTTTATCCGATATATAAATCCTTTGATGGAAACAGTTCAACGGTATGGTATGACAGTGCAACTCCTGTTGATGTAATTTTTTATAATCCCGAAGCATTAAATGTTCAAAGTATATGGTGTCAAAACAGAACCGATGCTAATAACTATGCTTTTACGGCAGGTACTGTTTACGGCTCTAATGATAACTCAACTTGGACAGAGTTAAAAGTATTTACAAATAGTGTTACTTCACAAGGTGGATATTGGATGATAGATTTATCTGACAATACAAATTACTACAAATATTACAAAATGTCGTTTACATCTGCTACTAATAATGGTACAGGTGCTAACTTCTATATACATGCAAATACGGAAAATGACGTATATAAATCATACAAGGAGTAAGATATGGAACTAAAAGATACTTTACTAAAACCCTATACTATAAATCAAAGAACAGAGTTTCTTATTAAAAATGAGCGTAAGTTGGGTTACAAGATTAAAACAACCGACACTGCTCTTGAGGCTTGGGCATATACAGAAGAAGAAAAAGAAGAAAAACGTCAAGAACGTTTCAGAAAAGAGTTTTTCAACACATCACTTGGTTGGGTAAGCCGTAAAGTCCACATGCAAGACGGTTCAATAAAAGACTTTTTAACTGATATATTGCCATTGTTACAAGAAAACGTACCGATAATAACATACAACATTGACGGTACTCAAAACAAAGATGTAATGGTTACAGAACAGTTTTTAGGCGAATGTAAACAACAATTACTAATTGATTTTTATGGAGCTATGAGCAATGAAAGTATTTCTTAACTGTCAACCGATTAAAGCATATATACCCTTATTTAAGGGAAGAGAGAAAAACTTAAATAAACTGCCTACTATTATTAGGGGAAAGGATTGTTATGATAAAAAAACTAACTAATCAACTTGAAAAACTTCTTGCAAAAAAAGAAGTAGGAAATGCAAAGATTAAAGAAGTGGCTAAGAAACTTCAAACATACATTGAAAAAGCTCGTAAAGAATTGGACAGAGCAGATGAAATACTTAAAAAGGTTATTGATAATTAGTTTCTTGTTATTTATGAAGGAACATTTTTTATTATTACCGTTAATAGATTGGGAAAACCATGAAATCACAGGAATATACATTGAATTTAAAACTAAATTGTGAACCTAGAGTGGCAGTAAGAGTTGTCCTTCCATCAGATGATAAGGCAACTATTAAAAGTAAAAGAGAAAAACAATTTATCAATAAAAAGAATTGTATACTAACAGTAGATACTGGTGATAGACAATTTACTATTACTGCTTACAAGAATTATTGTTTTGATAGTGCTTCCATTCCTTTTGGTATCGGTAAAGGAGATACAAGATTATTTGTACCAGCACTCTTTCATGATATAATGTGTGATAATAAAAAAGTTGTAGATTACGATAGAGAGTTATCAACTGAGATTTTTAGACAGTTGCTACTGATATGTGGAGTTACAAAGGTTAAAGCAAACACAATGGCTTTCTTTGTAAATCAATACCAGAAGTTTATGAGAGGGTGGAAGAAAAAATAAAATGGAAAAGTTTTTAACAAAAGAAAACATCTTAATAATAGTTCTTGTTTTCTATGCTTTGGTGCAAAGCAATTATTTTGCGACTAAACTAGACCTTGCTAACCTCAGAAATGAGATGTTGACAATGAAAACAGAAATACAATCATACTCAGATAAAAAAGATGATGTTATACTCAACAAGTTAGAAGAAAAATACGAAGTAATTATACAGAAACTAGATAGGATGAAGAAGTAATGGCAAGTAAGTTATACAGAATATGTATCCACCATACTGCTGGAACTAACAAACCAAATGCTACTGACAAAGAGCATTACCATTTCTTGATTGATGGTGAAGGTAAAGTCCATACTGGCAAATTCAAACCAGAAGATAATATTAACTGCAAGGATGGAAAGTATGCTCAACATTGTGCATTAGGTAACACAGGTACAATAGGTGTTGCTTTTTGTGGTAATAGAGGTGATGGTAAGTACCCCCTCAATAAAGTCCAATTAGAAGCAGGGTTTAAGTTTTGTGCAGAATTGGTAAAGAAATACAATATAATGATAGCTCCTGCAACTGTTTATACTCACATGGAATACGATAAACTTCATGCCCACCATGGCAAGATAGACATAGATAAACTTCCTCAATATGCAGTATATGGTTACTTGCAAGTAGGAAATTTTATCAGAAATAAGATTTTATGGTACACACGACATTTAGGATAAGGAGAAACAGATGAACGAATTTGTAAGACCACTATACGATGTTCTTTCTGCTTATAGAGATAAAATAAGAGAAAGAGAAAATATTAACCCATATATGGATTATTCTAATATACCTGCAAGTTATTTACAAAGACCATCTTATATCATTCAAGCACAGAGATTTTTAGATAGCCTTTATAATAATCCAAAGAATTTAGACGTAAGAATTATACCAAAGAATATTGGACAATAAAAAGAAAACCCACCTTCCTTAATTGGTTGGTGGGTATTTTTATAGTGTAAAATAAAGAGAAAATAGTGTACATTAAATCTAAGGTATCTGTAATCGTTTTTAAGGCTTGTTTATATATTCTAGGTTAGTTTATACCTAAAATATATTTTACCTATCTTAAATCGTCTTCTAATGGCTTCTGATATGATGTATAATTAAAGCCTTCACTTTCTTTGGTAGCGTATGCCATCATTAATCTACATAAACAATGGTCAAGATGGTCGTCTTGTGTGTCGCCAAGTTTATATGCGATATAATGGATTAGTGCATGACGTAGGTGACTTTCTGCTGGTATCAATCTCCAATTATTAGGCTCATATCTATCAGCTCCGTATTTCAATACTTGTGATATACGTATAATAGCATCATAATCATCATTAGAATTTACAAGGTTTGCTTCATAGATTGCATGTAATAAACAAGAGTTATTATTGTAAATCATATAATCAGTGATGTGACCTATAACTTCATCATCCCTATACCATTCCTTTAAGAACCAAGGGTCGATTAGTTCAGGAGCAAAACCAGTAGCAGATTGCTTCCCACCTTTTTCGTTGACGGTTATTTCTGCATCTTTTCCTACCCCTTCAATAACTTTGTTACAAGTACAACTACATGTTCTTGTATTGATTTTTTCTTTGTTATTACACATCATCTTCCTCCTTTAACCTCAATATAGACCTTACCATATTATCTGTCCAAGAGCAACCCCTTAAAAAGTCAACTAATTGCAAACCGAGTTCGTAAATATCTAAATCTGCTGGAAATTTATGGACTATCGTTTCTTTACCATTTACGTATTTAAGTTCATAGTAATAGTTTTCCATAACTCTAACCCTCAACATCTTTTGATATTTTTTTAAGACCTTTAACAAGTTGTTTGTAAAACTTTATTTGTTCGTCTAAACTTCTCCATGCAGGACACACCTCATCAATTAAGTATTGGTCATAGTCTGGTTGATACACCACATTAATTGTTTGGTAATGTCTTCCACTACCAATATTTAAAGAATATTTCATTTCTTCCAGAGAGTAGTCTTCTGTATCTTCCTCAAACACTAAACCAAATTTATTATCAAATTCTAAACCCATCTTACTCTCCCTTTTCCATAGCTTCAAATTCTGTTTTGCTTACGCTTTTTTTAAACACAAAAGCAGGAGCTTTTTTGTTTTCGCTACTGCTTGGAAACATTATTATAGGAAACTCTCCATTGTCTGTTGGGTCGTTTGGATTTCGCATATTACCTGTGTAATAAGTCTTACCACCTTTACTAAGTCTTCTCCATACTGCCCCGATAAAATTGCTTGTGTTGTAAGCGTTCTCATCAATCCCCATTAAAACTCCTTTCCGCTAGTAGTATCAAAACTACTAGCCTTTAATTTAATTCTACCATTATTATAGTCATTCACCCCTAGGATTTTTGCCATATTATAAACTGTATTAAAATCATTTGTTGTTAGACCATTTTCTATATATAAATCACATATATCATCAAGGGTACGTTCTTTGTCTAGTAACCACCTTTTTGTTTTTACTTCCCCATAACCTTTTATTCCTTCGTACCCGTCACAACTATCTCCCATAATTAGTTGCTTAAAGAAATTAAATTGTGCAGTTTTATTGCTGATGTTAACAATGCCTTCGTTGGGTCTATCTGGATTATACAACCTACAAAAGAAAGTTCTTAAATCTTTGTCTATTGATACTATGATGTTATTAAACTTATCTTCCTCATAAATAATTCTGCAAGTATCATCAGCTTCCAGATATGGTAAGTAAGTTGTCTTAAACACATCACTTGTCTTTTGTATCATAGTCTTTAACATTATATGTGGTTGAGAAGTTCTATTACTTTTGTATTTTGGATTTATAACCTTGCGATAGTTTTCTGTTGAACCTAAAACAAAAACATAATCTTCTGCCCCAGTTGCTTGTATGAATTTATCCAGTTGGTCTTTTAGATACTGAATACCTTTGTTCGTATCGTATAACTGGGTATATATACCGTCTTCCACTTCTTTTAATTCTTGCGTAGCAACACAAGAACGATATATTAAACTTTCACAATCTATTATTAGTCTTTTTCCCATAACCAATATCCTACAAATCCATACGCTAAACCCAGACATACATAAGCTAAACCTAATAGTGGTGGGTTTAATACAACCATACAACTAAATAAACTGATGACACCAATTGCCCAAGTGAATAATAATATCCAGTATCTAATCATAATCCTCTAAAACATCCTCTATTAAACTAATAACATACTCGCATCTATTTATTTGAGCAAGTCTAAAATCATTTTCAGTACTATCAGAAGTTTTTGTTTCTTCTAACTGTTTTTGGTAAGCGTCAAGCAAGCTTTGAATTTCAATCAAATCATAAGTTTTAATTTTTTTAGTTAAGTTTTCCATTTATTTTATCCTCCAATATTTTTAATAATTCTTTACAAACTGGATATATTTCAACATCAACTCTTGGTCGTTCTCTATCCATATATCCTTCTAAATAAACTACCATTGGGACAAACTTTTTATTATCGTCTTTTAACTTACCTAATTCTACCAGAGCATCTTCAAGAAACTTATCATGGACGCAACAAATGTTACTTACATCATAACTTCTTTTGTCGCCCTTGCGAACAGTATAAACGATACAGATAGGTTTGTCAAGGGTAGGAATTTTTTTAATTTGTTCTTCCATATATTCTTTATACTTTTTCTTTGCAGTATTTAAAACCCGATAATGAAGATTTCTATACTGGTTTAGATTAAGTATAAACTTTCTTTTTCCGTAGATAATTATATCTAATGGTGAGTATAGTCTAATTGCTTCCATAAATTACCTCAATATTCCTGTTATAAAGTATAATACTATGTTTATTACAAATATCACTACAAAATCTACCACCACACTAAATAGTCCATATTCTTCCATTAAAACATCTCCATAATAGCTTGTGCTAAAACATTATCTATTTTCCCTTGTTCTGCTTGTTCTTCAAATAAATTCATAAGAACGCCTAGAAAAACAACCATTGAATGAGAGGGGGTTAAGCATGCTCTAACCCTCATATAGTCTGCTGAAATATTGGTAAACTCATTTACTATCTTATCATCAATAGCATCCTTCTTGTATAACCCTTTAAGTATGTTAGCAACATTTATTTTCTTCTCACACATTTTGATTACTTCCATAAGTTCTTCTGAAAGTTCTCTGAGGTCATAAGAGTTAAATTCTAATTGTTTTAAATTGCCAACACCATTTTTCTTTACTTGCCTTCTTATCTCATCAGATAATCTGCTAATAAGAAATAGATTGTTTTTAATTTTATCAAAATCTTTACTTGTAAGAATATCTCTCACCTTACAAAGCATATCCATCAAATTACTCATTACACACCTCTTGAAAGACTATAATCATAACCTTTATACAAGCATCTATTAACCTTTTTGAGAGCTTTCAATTTTCTTATATCTTGTGGAGTTAAGTCTTTATAAACTCTTTCTCTGCCTAGTTTCCCAAAACGTATATGAGAAAATTCTGTTCTACATAAAAACATAGTTAATCTTCCTGCTGAAATTCCTACTTTTTTACTTAATTCTTTTCTTGTCATAAATTTTTCTTCTGCCATTTTTATTCTCCTATCTTACAATTTCTATAATGTTTTCGTCTTCATCTAGTTGTTCCAAGAAATAATCTTCTATATCTTCAACCTTTATATTTTCTATAAAATCATTTATTGCATCTTCTTCTGCACTTTCATAAGGAAAATATTGCCAATATCCAAGTCCGTCTGGGTGCATATCTTCTTTGTAATAAGGAAGTTCAAAAGATTTTACAATATATCTTGATAAGGTTTTGTTTTTGTTGGTTTTAACCGACAATTCAAATACTGTACCAAATTCCATATTTTAATCTCCTTCATTTATATCTGCTATAATTCCAAACATCATTAAAATACCAACAAACATCAACCAAACACCTATCATTTCTTAATCTCCGTACAACTTTGTTTTGTAAATGTATCGTATGGTAATTGAGAAATTTTTGCTACATCAGCTAGACCTTGTTTCGCTTCCAGTATTTCTTTTGTTTTAACCGTCATTACTATCGGTTTAGGATTATGTGCTTTTATCATTTGTGGTATTTCAAATTTAATTTCCATATTCTTCCCTTTCTTTAAAGTAACATCTACTACCGTTAAACACCATATTTATATTTCCTAGTCTTCCGTTGCGTTGCTTTCTGATAAGAAGTTCTGCTTTACCCTTACATTCTATCTTTTCTGGGTAGTAATACTCATCACGATAAACAAAGGCTACTAGGTCTGCGTCTTGTTCTATTGCTCCACTCTCTCTCAAATCACTCATCATAGGTCGTTTGTCTTCTCTACTTTCTAGTTGTCTTGATAATTGAGCAAGTGCAATTATCGGTACAGAATATTTACCAGCAAGTGATTTTAAAGTATTTGAGATTTCTGCAACTTCCTGTTCTCGGCTTCCTCTGTAACGATTAGTGGGTTTAATAAGTTGCAAGTAGTCAATACAAACCAAATCGCAAGAACCTTGTTTTGCTATGCAGTTTATAATTCCTACTTCAATATCTTGTAAAGTACATGGAGTTTTATCCTCTACAATAAGTTTCAAATCACTCATATACTCTAACTGGTTGGTCATCTTTTGAAAGTCTTCTTCCCTTAACTCACAATTATTAACCCTTTCAACGTCTATTCCTGCTCTACCCAGCATTATTCTTTGAGCGTATTCTGTTGCTTTCATTTCCAAAGAAAAGATTACAACATTTTTTCTTCTTGCTATAAATTCTGCAAAGTTAGATAACAGAATAGACTTACCCATATTACTTCTGCCACCAATAATATACAACATACCTTTTTGAAAGCCACCAGTAAGTCTATTAAACTTCGGATATTGTGTTTGTAACCCGATAGAGTTCTTACTATTAAACACGCTCTCAAATCTGTCGTATGCTTCCATAGCACTTTCGGATATTAAATGGGATGAATTATTTTTATTATCACAACTCATTATCTTTGTAAGTTCTTTTGAGGTTTCAATAATAACATCATTAACTTCTTCAACCCCTGTATCTATTGAGTTTTTAAGATTGTTAGCAAGTTGATATGCTTTGTATTTCTTTAACTCTTTAAACAGAAGTTCAATATATGTTTTATAGTTAGATGTAGTTACTACACTCTCAACCATTTCGGTAATCTTTTTCCTACCACCTACATTTTTTAATTGCTTCATCTCGGACAACTCATTACTTACTGTAATTAAGTCAACTCCCAAATCTTGCTTATGTAAGTTAGATATTGCCTTGTATATCTCTTTATGGTCAGCAAGAATTATATCATCCTCTTTGACTTGTGAGAGTACATACACCGACTTCTTACCGTCATAAATACAGATTGCCAGTAACTCCTCTGTTATCTCATATAGCCTATCTGGACTGTAACTCATTTTCTATCTCTCTTTTTAAATCATCACATTCTTTAATAATATCGGCACATAACGCCATAATGTAACTAATGTTCATATTCATTTCTTCTAGTTTTTTAGTTTCTATCATTGTCTTTCACCTTCTCTAATTTATATACTTTATATTGTGGACTATTCCAAGTTATTTTTCTTTCAATCATTTCCCAGCCTGCTGGTGGGTTTTGTCTTATTCTTCGGAGTATTCTATCTCCATGTGCTGAACGGGTTTCAATACATGCCGTAAAATTACTTACCCATTCTTTTTTCATTACTTCCGTTAAATCATTTGTTTTATTCATACAACTTTTCTCCAAATTTATCATACAACCATAAACAATAAGTGTCATCATCTCTGACTTCACTAGGTAACAAAGAAATAAACTTCTTTGCATCCTTGAGGGTTATTTGTAGGGAGAAGTTGAAACAATCATCTTCTCTGCCTACACCCTCTGCGATGTCCCCAAATCGCACCAACTTGTAGTAATACTTCTCTGTCCAGCCTAATAACTTTAAGTAATCACTACGTTTGTTTATCCCCTCTCTCTTAACCTTTGCTTCGTTAACTCTTGCTTGGAGAGCAACCACTTGTTTGAATTTCTGACTGCCCCAAATAGTGTAGAGTTTATTAAATTGTTTTGGTGTTAATGCTACACTACCACCACCGTTAACCCGTTCTCCTCTATTGTTAAAATAGTAATAGGTTTCTTTTGCTTGAACATCATCTCGGAGTATAAGATAAAGTCTTCCGCATTCTGCTTCTGATAAGGTGTTTATATAACCCAGTAGTATTTCTTTATTCGTACTCATCTTGCTCCAATCTGGCAACGTGTGTTGCCCTTATTTCAAACCTTTGATAAAAGTTTCCATTACTATTGATTACTTTGTTTTTTATCCTGCCTGTAACGATAACATTGTAACCGATTTCAATTTCATCTTCAACAAACGTAGCCAATATACCCGTAGTAGATATTCGTATTTTATTTCTCTCAATTATGCCATTAAACTTATTCACAGTTTCGATAAGTAAAATACTTATTGGCACGCCTGTTGATTGCTGGACTATTCCTACTTCCTTATTGATTACTTTCCCTGTTAGGTAAACCCTGTTCATCTTTGTACTCCGTTAAGTCAAATTTATTTACAAGGATTTCTACCCTGTTGTCAATATTACGTAGATGACTTGGAATTGATTTTATAAACTTACGAGCTTCGCTTGCTGATGTTATTGTGTTGATGTCTATATCGTTATTATAGATTACAACATCTTCAAGTTGTTTATTTTTGTCCAGTTCTTGCTTCATGACATTTAAGGCTATTATTTTTGTAATACTATCATAACCGTTCTTGTACGGCATAAAGCCTTTGTTCCTTATGAAGTTATCAAGAGCAAGACAACATTTGCTCGTAAGGTCAACTCCAAACTTGTCAATTAGTTTTTGATACTGACTTTGAGATAAGGAAAACAAATCAAAAGTAATATCATTTTCTGCCGATTTCGGTCTTGGTTTTGGTTTACTTTGTAATTGCTTCCCCTCTTTTTCTAAAAGCAAATCAAGTTTTCGGTTTAACTCATAGTTAGAAAATATTAAATTGTTTATTAGGTATCTTATACTTAATACTTCTATACTATCCATTGTTCTTACCCTTTTGTATCATTACAGATGTTGCCCAAGCACATATACTCTCTGGTGGAAGTTCTATTCCCTTACCCTGCAATACATAAGTAAACATCTCATATACTTCTACTAATTCGTTGATGTACTGCTCAACATTAAAAGCCTTTTGTGGTTCGTATTTTTGAACAGATTGTGCTTTTGCTGGTGCAACCGCTCCACTTTTTTGTTTTAATCTACAAGTATAGCATAACTTTTGCTTCCAGTTTGCTGGGTTCTTGTCCCCACAATCTACCTCTTTACCACAACTTTCACAAATAAACTTGTTTCCCATTATGCAACTCCTTCCGTTACTTTTTCTTCTTCTTCAACTACATCATCTTCTTTGCTACTCAATACCCATTCGAGAGTATCTTTCATTTGCTTTAAGGTTTCGTAGTCTTTTGTTTCTAACATTGTTGAGATAATTGCCAATAATCTCATTTTGATTTCTTCTTCTGTTCTCATTGTTGCTCCTTTTTGCTTATTTGTACGCAAGTTACAGTATCAATCGCAAATATACATCCTTTTGGTGCATTATTCCCTTTTACATAAAAATAACTTATCGTTAAATCTAAAATAGGAAATGCAAAAATTATAAATAAAATTATTAAGATAAGACATCCACATCCGATATTATCTTTTTTTACAGGTTCGTTATCGTCACTTCTTTGCCAATATGATTTCATTCTTCCGCTCCTTTATTTAACACCTCATTTATTCTGTTAAAAATAATTTCTAAAAACTCATTAAAAGTTTGGTCAATTATATAATCTTCTGTTTTAGCATAGTCGATACACATTTCCTTTATTTCTTCAAGTGCTTTTCTGTATTTATTCATTTTCTTGAAATTGTTATATTCGATTTCGGTTACTTCATAAACAAAGTCTTCTTCATCTAAAATTTTAAGCCTTTCTTTCAACTCCGCATTTTCTTGCGTTAATCTTGCGTTATCCATTACAAGAGTTTCAACTTCTTCTACTTGTTGTTTGTTGCTTTCAATATAAATTTTTAAATCGTCTATTTTATTTCTTAAAGTATTGTTTGTTACTGTTGCTTGTCCCAAAGTTTCAGTTGTACTTAAAAATTTTTCTTTCAGTTCTTCGTTTTCTTGCTCAAGTCGTTTGAGTTGTTTATCACATTTTGTGCAATCTGCCTTATTTGGCAATTTATTATTCTTATAACATTTAATACATTTTTTCAACATCTTTTACTCCTAACTTTTTTAATTCGTTCTTAAAATCTCTATCAATATCTCTATATATTTGAGCATTTATTCTACTTAAAGCACAATTTATCCAAAGAAAAAGAAGTGCATTTTGTATTTTTAACTCTGTATTTTCTTGTTTTAATTTCGTAATATCTTTTATATAGTTAGCAATACATTCAGCATCTAATTCTATTTGTTTATTATCTGCTTTTGTCTTTTGTTCAAGAGCCATAATAATATCTGTTTTTTCTTTGCACTCCTCTTGAAGTCTGTGTATTGTTTCCTTTTGGTCTTGTATTATGTCTTTTTCAATCATTGCCCAACACCTCATTTATTTTGTTTGTAATCTTATCTAAACCATATTGCATACAAGTTTCACCATTGTTTGTAATTTCATCTTCACAATTTTCACAATCGTAACAACAATCTGCACAAGGAATACTGCAAGAATTTTCTGCTATTTCCCTTATTTCTTCAAGTGCTTGCTTGTAATCTTGTAATTTTGAATTGCAATTACTTAACATTTCATTTGCTCTATATAATTGATTGTCAAAATTGCTGTTTTGTATTCTCAACTCTTCGTTTTCTTGCTCGGCATTAAACGCTATTTGTAATTTTATATAACCTTCTTTCAACTCCTCGTTTTCTTGTTTGAGTTTAGTTACACACTCGATATAATTTAAAAATGCTTCTTTTAATTTTGTTTCATCAATTATTATTTCTTTCATTATTCGTACTCCTTAATGCAATAAAATTGTTCATCAATTAAGTCTTTTACTTTATAAAACTTTTCCGTACAAGACCACATTTCATAATAATCTTTCACATAGTCATCTGTTATTTGTTTTATTTCCTTGCTATCCTCAAAAATATATTCAATATATCCAAGAATTTCATCAAGTCCTAATGGGTAATCTTTATCTAATAAAGCATCTTTGAATTCTTTTAATTTATTTTCAATTGTCATTTGTTACCTCGCTTAATTGTTCAAAAAACTTTTTATCAAGTTCGCTCAAAACGTCTTTTAATATTTCTTCCACTTCCTGAACAGAGTGAAATTTATCTACAAGTGGAAGTATTATCTCTTTGTGTAATGAACACATATTGTATTTAAAATTCTTCATTCTTCATTACCTCGCTTTAACCACGCCTAACAATCCTGCTACTAACATTATTAGTGCCAAGAGTGGCATAAAACAAACCAACAAAAGTGAAGCCAATATACCCAAAATTACACTTTTAAAATATTTCTTCATTCTTCCCCCTCGTTTAGTACCCATTCAAGAATTTCAACTGCACCACTTGAACCTGCAAAAGCAATTCTTTCAAGTTCTGTAAGAAGATTTTTTCTCGGTACTGTGTTTATATATTCTTTTATTTTTTTAAATCTTGCTCTTATTTCTTCTTCACTACGCATTTATATCACCTTTCTATTGTTTTTAAAATAATATTTATTTGTGAGATATGGATATTTTAAATCTAATTCTTCATTGTTTAATACATATCAGTCTTTTATGAATTCTTTTTCTGTGTCTGTCATGTCTTTATATTTTAAAAACTCAATCATTTTACAAAACCTTTCTAATCTCTTAAAGAAAATATAACAGGGGCATTGTATTAAAGCTAATCAAAAGGGTTACCCCTGCTATATATAGAATTGTTAGTTAAAAACAGGATTTCCCTGAAAAGTTTTTTCTAACAGTGTTATATCTTCTTCATACTTTCTAGCAAGATAAAGAAAATATGCTAGTGTCGATTTATTATCACAAACAAAAGCTATATATCTTTCAAAAAAGTTTTGTTCTTCTGCCGTAACTTCTACGCCTAAATTGCTTGCCATTGTTTTTATTTCATTCGATACATTTAAATTGTTCATTATACCTCGCAATGCTAAAGCAGTGCCATATTTATTATTAAAATTTAATATTCCCTTTTTTGGTAAAATATCAATCATTTTATACCTCACTTTCTATATAATTTTCAATAGCTTCAAATACATCTTCTAGATTATTTACCACATAAGTATAGCCAGTGGAATTTTCTTCTGAAATTGTTAAAACACCGTCAAACAATTCAATATTCAAGTTAAAGTTTTTCATCTTCTAATCCTCATATACTTCCAATATATCGACATCATCCACAATTGGAATATTTTCTACTATATTTATAACATCTTTTTCATAGTCATTATTGACTTTTACTTTTAACAATAATGTTTTCATATTTATACCTCAATTTTAATTGTATAATACTCACTGTTTAGTCTTATTGTATCCTTTAATAGTTCTTTTTGTTGCTTTAGTTTATACCCATATAAATGGGATAGTTTATTTTTGTTCGTTTTATTTGCATAATCTAACATAAAGGAATATTCGTTTATGTTCGTTATAATAGCTTCTAAAGCCTTTTTAAAATCTATAAATTCCGTTTTTGTAACATCCATGCCCTTGTAACTAGCAAAGGGCTTTTTAATTAGTTCTTTTAATTCCATTATACCTCACTTTTTAAATAAAATTGTGGGAAAATATACAAACCCACAGTACAAAAAGGATAACTGCATCTTATGTTCTGAAAAGTAGCTATGTATATTTTTTTTAAAAACTATTCTTCTTCATCCTCATCTTCTTCAACTATTCCAAGTTGTTCAAGCACCCATTCACTATCAAACCATAACAAGTCATTTAATTGTGTGTCGGTCATACCTTCTGGATAAAGTTCTTCGAGCATGTACTCCAATTCTTCAAGTTTGTCTTCTTCTTTAATCTTTTCAAAAGTATCTACTGCACCAGACCAAGGCTCATACTCTGAAAAATCTACTTGTAACATCATTTTTCTTTACTCCTGCTTTTTTATTACTAACATTTTTTGTTTCAAGACCGAGAAAAAACCTAATCAAAAACTCGTATTTTTTATGTTTTGTTTTTATGCCTTTCAACATTTTCATTTATACCATTTTTAAAAAATAATTGCAATAGGTTTCCATTAAATGATGTATGATTGTTTTTTTATTCTTTTCCAGATTAAACAATAACTTATTTTTTTATCTTAATAGTTCTTAATATACTACTACTATATAGTAGTATATATATACTACTACTATTATATAATACTACTATATAATAGAATATTCTTTTATAAATAAAAAAATATTCTATAATCTATCTGATCTATACATCTATCTAGTAGTATATATTCTATAATCTATGTATGTATGCTTAAATCTAGTAGTATTATAATACTACTATACTACTATATATAGTAGTAAAATATATTCTATTGAACCGTTAAAAGTTTATCTCAATTCGATAAAAGAAAAATTTCAACCAGCAGGGCGGGCAAAATTTTAATTAAAAACGCTTAATAGTGGAAAGTATAATAAAATCAATAGTTTATAACCTATGTTGATTTTAAGGCTATCAGCAAGCGTTTTAACAAGGATAATATATCAATATGATAAGTTTATCTAGTAACCACATAAAAGCGTCTTAAAATTGATGCTAGTAATCTTAAATTTAATATTTTATTTTAATACTGTAAATATATTGCATAAAAAAATATCAAGGTAATATAAAACTACCTTGATAAAATTATTTTATTTTAAGTTATCTTAATTGTATCGGCATCAACAAATTAAATTGTAAAGCGTCGTTATATGTTTGATTATTGATATATAACGCTTGTAAAGTTGTATTGTTATTGTGAGTTATGCCCATTGTAATTATTTCAGATGTCGTACTTTCCATTGATTTTAGTATTGTTTCAAGTATTTTCCTATTAAAAGCAATTTTTATCACATTTTGTGCATCTGTGTAGTTGATTTTGTCAAGGTATTGAGTATTATAATTTTGAATAAGTTGTTCATATTGCGGATATTGCAAATTGTCACAAGTTACAAGCGTAAAGTTGTTTTCATATTGTGATACAATTATTTTATTATCAATAATATTAAAACAAGTTGTTTTTATTTTCTTATCTAAAATTTTTGCTAACTGTTCAAAATTTTGGATAATATAGCCACCCGTCATAAATAACCCCGCATCACCTTCAAAAATTATTCTGTCTAATGATAAAACATTGCCATCAGTTGACACAAATTCCATTAAGTTATTATCAAGTATTTTCAAATATACATTGCTTATAACCGTGTCAACACTTTTACTTCTCGTACTTAATACGTGCTTTAATGCTTTTTGTAAATCTGTTGTTTTTACTGTAATCATGGTTTTCTCCTTTTCTTTTTTAACTAACTATTTTATTTTTTTGCTTTAATTTAATTATTTTTTTTGTAACTTTGTTTTTTGTGTCATCGTTTGCACGATTATAAACAAGCGAAAATATTATCGATGTTTCATTTTCTTTGAAATATAATTCAATATTTTTTAATAAAAAGTTTAATTTTTCGCCCTCGCTCCATTTTTCAACTTGTGCTAAAAAGTTGTTTATTTTACTCATATTCATTTTAAAAATTCCCCCAATTATTTTTTTTACTGCTAAAATCATTTTATACCCTTTTTTATGCTACTTTTTGTAATTCTATACTATTTAGTAATGCTTTTAAGTTTTCCGCTGGTATCTTATGACATCCAATTTTTACAAACTTGTCATTGTGTTCCAATATTGTATAGTATGAAATCTTCATCCCGTTTTTTAATTTGCCCTTGCTCCGTAATTTTAAAAGTGCTTCCGTTTCTTTTCTATTTACGGATATATGTTTTGATGTTTTTGCATTGTAATCCTCAAACCACACAAAACTCCACTCGTTTTTAGGATTAAAGTATTTTCTTAATTTTTCTTTTAATTCTTTTTGCTCATTATACGCCGTTATTGAAAAATCATTAAGCCAGTAATCTGAATAAGCAAATTTTAAAAGTTCTAAATAAGAATATTTTTTAAATAATTTGTTTAATTCTCTTTTAAGTTTTTCTTTTTGTTGTTTTTCTTTTTTTGCTTGTAATTCCTTGATATGTTTTAATTGTTCGGGATTGTTAACAGATTGCACAATGT
>Ga0310786_10003174_pt1 | contig 24173 bp, 24 predicted proteins | sample AusTroGonzalo_MG_FD_203881 | JGI IMG/M metagenome (GOLD analysis project Ga0310786, IMG submission 203881) | Bovine rumen microbial communities from tropical cattle in Woodstock, Queensland, Australia - Gonzalo_03 (v2) (version 2) | ecosystem: Host-associated > Mammals > Digestive system >...
AGGTTCCCTGAATAACGGTGCTTATAATGCAAGTTTCAATAATTCATGGGCAAACATAGCAACTGAATTTGATACACTGTTAAAGATAGACGAAACTTTTCTGTTCCGTCCGAATATTTATGTTGGCTATACCCATGTATCATCTGACGATTTATATATTTCAGGCGCACGTGTTTATTCCAAAGATTATAATTTCTTTAACTTTGCACCAGGGGCGGCATTTATCAAAGAAATATCACCAAATTGGTACGGTCGTTTAAGTGCGAAATATGTTGCACACTTTGGTGGCAAAAATGATATTAACGTAAACGACATATCAATTCGTGGACTTTACCTTGATAACCACACAGATATTGGTATTGATGTCGAACATAACTTTAAGCAATTTGTATTTGGTGGTGCAATTCACAAACAGATTGGTGGTCTGGACGGATGGTCCGCAAATATAAATGTAAAATATGCATTCTAAACAAAAACCGACCAAACGGTCGGTTTTTTTATTACACTAAAAAAGCCCACAAATCATTTTATTCCATAGCGGCAAGACGTTCCAGCTGGTCTGCACTTATCAATGCATCAATCATTTCGTCCAGCCCTTCTCCGCCGGCCAAAATATCATCCAATTTATAAAGTGTTAATTTGATACGATGATCTGTGACACGTTGTTCAGGGAAATTATAAGTTCTGATTTTTTCACTTCTGTCACCCGAACCAACCATACTGCGACGCGACGCATTTGAAGCGTTCATTTGTTCATTGCGTTGCTTTTCATACAAACGTGAACGCAACACCGCCATAGCTGTTGCTTTGTTCTGTAATTGCGAACGTTCGTTTTGACATGTCACAACTATACCCGTTGGAAAGTGTGTTATACGAATTGCAGAATCTGTTTTATTAACATGCTGACCACCTGCCCCAGATGCACGGAAAATATCAATACGGATATCTTTTTCATCAATGACTACGTCGATATCTTTTGCTTCTGGCATAACAGCCACAGATGCCGCAGAAGTATGAATGCGTCCACTGGCTTCGGTTTCAGGTACACGCTGTACACGATGAATACCAGATTCGAATTTCATGCGTGCATAAGCCCCCACACCATCAATCTTGAAAATAACTTCTTTATAACCACGCAGTGACGTTGCATTTTCTTCGATGATTTCGATTTTCCAACCTTTGCGCATCGCATAAGATTTATATTGATTAAACAAATCACCAGCAAACAGCGCAGATTCTTCACCACCTACCCCTGCACGAATTTCCATAATAACACTGTTATCATCAGCCGCATCACGTGGCAACAGTGCAATCTGTAAATCGCGTTCGATATCAGGCAACGCATGATTCAATTCTTCCAATTGCTCACTTGCGATTTCTTTCAATTCTGGATCGTTCAGCATTTCTTTGGCGTCAGCAATACCACTTTGCGTTTGCAAATATTTATCAATCAGCGGCAAAACTTCGTTTAATTGCGAATATTCTTTTGACAATTTAGTCAATTCATCGCCAGAAATTTCACCAGAATTCATTTTGGTTTCAATATCTTTAGCGCGCGTTTGAATATCCAATAATTTTTGTTCGATAATCATATTATTTCACCTTTATATTTTCAATCGCGTCCGCAACAGATAAAGTTTCCTGATTTCCAGTTTCCATGTTTTTAAGCGCGACTACATTTTTAGCAACTTCGTCATCGCCAACAATCATACTGAAACGTGCACCGATTTTATCAGCGTATTCAATCTGATTCTTGAATTTTTTATCAGTGTCTAAATACGATACTGCAACAACCCCTGAATCACGCAGAGTTTTCACAACACGCGATGCATATGCAACATTATTGTCGCCCATAACCAGAACTGCTACATCAACAGGGTTAGAAAATCTGGATAAATCTATCTGGTTATTTTCCAACATAGATGCAAAGATTCTTGAAAAGCCGATTGCCGCACCAACACCAATAATTTTGGTCTTAGAAAACTTGCCTGCCAAATCAGCATATCTGCCACCGCCAGCCGCAGTACCAAGTTCTGGATGATTGATTAACTTAAACTCAAAAACGAGTCCTGTATAGTAAGCTAAACCACGTGCGATAGACAAATCTATCTTTGCGTTTTTGACACCCATACCGTCCAACAGTTTCATAAAGTCTGTCAATTCCGCAATTGCTGAATCTAACTTTTCAGATTTATTTGCAAATGTTTCATAGCCCGCCGTAAATACAGATTTGATTACGTTTTCTTTATCGGTATTGTTCAGTGCATCTTTAAGGCCTTCTGCAAAATCTTCATCGCCCATTTTGTCTTTTTTGTCTATCAAAACAAAGACTGCTTTTTTCTGACCTGCATCCAATTCCAAATAATCGAACAACGCATCCCAGAATGGACGACTGCCGACCAAAACAATGTTTGGTCCGATAAATTCGTTGACAGAATCTAGTGCTGCACTAATCACAGAAATAATTTCTGCATCATAATTGGTGGACAAAGAATTAATTCCCATGATGTCCATATCCATTTGATAAAATTCACGATAGCGACCACGTTGTGCGCGTTCACCACGATAACGCTTGGAAAATTGCGATGCGCGGAAAGGGAACACTAAATCGTTCAGATGACCAGCAACATAACGCGACAGGCCCACTGTTCCATCATAACGCAAACCCATTTTTGTATCACCTTTTTGGAACAGGAACATTTGGGTTTCTATTTCGTCCCAATTATCTTTATCAGTCAAGACTTCTGCACGTTCGATAGCAGGTAAATCCAGCAAAGAAAAACCTGCACGACGCAAAACATCCAACATGCGTGCCGCACAATAATCAAAACAGCGTTGTTGCGCAGGCAACAATTCTATAAATCCGCTTAAAGGTTTTGTTGGTTTCAAGTCCATTTTTTTATCCTTTTTTGTAAAAAACCAAACGAGAGATTACTGTTATTACAACAGCGATTATACCATAAAAAATATACAAATGCTAGAAACACACGCCGCGCGTGGCGTGATGCAAGATAAATGAAAAAGATACAAATTTCGTATTCATCATAAAGTTATTATAATAAAACGATTCGCATTTTGCAATAAAAAACCGCCATAATGGCGGTTTCTTTGGTTTTATCTTTTCAAGCCAACGCTGAATTCATCACCCCATTCGGCAACCTTCTGACCACCGACAGTGCAATGCAACGCTTCGAATCCTTTTTTGACTTGGTTCTTTTTGATAACAACACCTGTCACCACACCACCAACAGTTCCCAACACCACACCGGCAGTAATGTCAGATGCCAAACGCGTTGTATTGAATTTACCTTCGGCTGTTCTCCAAACACTGCGATCATCTTTCGCAGAATTGGTAAACGCTTCCAATGTTTTTTGTGCGTTTCTTATTTCATAATCCGATGGTTCTGTAACAACAGAAGTTTCAGAAACTGTTGTTGTTGTCGTTGACGTTGATGATTCATCACCGCACACATCATCAGCCAATTGTTTCAACATCGCTTCATCGGTCGCATAAAGTTCTTGAAACTGTTCACACTTCATACCATCCAGTTGTTCTTCGGTCAAAGATATCTCTTTATGCACAGGAACGATTTTTCCATTACAAGTTACGCTGCCATCAAATATATATGTACAATTCTTTGCAACACACTGACCTTTGCCACCTATAATTTGGAATTCTTTACCATTCAAGCAATTACACTTGTCGTTCTTTTCATCATACGTTGCTTCACTTTTTAGCACATCACAACAAGCCTTACCTTCCACAGTGGAACGCGATTCTTTACAACTCTTTGTTACAGGCGTTCCCTTTTTGACTTCCTTGCAAACACCTTTTCCGCCACTTACATTTGTTTCGTTTTCAACCCAATTATAATTGTGTCCATGACTGTCACCCTTACAGCTTGTAACATCACAACGCCACTGCCCATTTCCAACACATTTACAAACACACTGTTCTGCACCCGCATCAGAAAGAGCTTTTACTTGACAAACCTGATGCACAGAAGTTCTTCCTTTTGTCACTTTTGTTACACCATCTATTTCAAGACAAAAATCTGTTGGTGTCGGTTGTGGTTTTGGGGTCGGTTGTGGTTGTACTTTATCGTCACAATCTTTACAATCGTCAGTTATATCCACCCATTTGTCATCACCCGTTGATAAAACACATTTATATGTGCGCGGTTCATTGATATCTTTACGCAAGAACACGTGTCCAGGCGCCAAATTTACTATTGTACCATCCTTGCAAACATTACTATCACATTCAAGGACCTGACCAGAAACGCGACTCTTGACAGCATCATAATCGGTCACAGTTGGATACAAATACTCATCGGCAGAAAAATTTTGGAATTGGGAATATCTTTCGCGTTTTTTATCACATTTTGTAAGACCAGATGTATTGCTGACTTTCACCCATTTATCATTAAAAGCCCCTGTTTCACATTTATAAATCGCTTTTTCTCTCACTGTTTTATCTTGAAACACGTGATTTTTAGCAACTTCTACGAAAGTATTGTTTCCACAGTTGGAACGATCATTGCTGTCACATTCATAAAAATAACCAGAGTTTATAGCATTCAAATAATCGCGTTTAGTTTCAAACAGATATTCATTAGAACCCGCATTCCAATTATTGTTCCCAACAGCAAAAGTTATACCTGTTTTACACTGATTTGCAGCGTACGCATTCAACACTCCCAAACAACACATCAACGAAAACAAAGCGATTTTTTTCATATTCCCTTCCTTTCTTTATAGAATTATTTCTGTATATATTTTATCACATTTGCACACCCCTTGCAAACGTTTTTTAATTCTCCCCTTGGGGGGGGGGGGGAGTACGGTCGCCAGACCGGGAGGGAGGTCAAAAATACCGATGTAAACTTTGTCCATTTTTGGAAAGCCATCTTTTTGCCCTTTCCACACCAAAGCCATAAAGTTCGCTTACATTTGACCAAAACGCCGGCGAATGATCCATATATTTTCTGTGTGATAATTCGTGCATCACGACATAGCGCATAACTTCATACGGTGCAAATGCAAGTCGCCACGAAAAAGAAATCGTTCCTGTCGAAGAACACGATCCCCAACGCGACGAAGTATCACGCAAAGTTATATGACGTGGCCAATATTCGCGTGGCGTTGTTTTTATTATTGTCTTTATTTCGCTTAACAATTCAGATTTTATGCAATCACGAACTCGCCTTTCAAACATATCTGCCCCGCCCCCGATGCACAATGTCGTTTTATATTCGTCCATGTATTTATTAGAACGCAATGTTTCATCGTGAATAATACGAACTTCGCGACCCAAAATAGAAATAGTCATACCTGGTTCGATTTTTTCTTTCTGGGGCATGGCATTAAAAATATGTTCCACCCATTTGCGTTTAGATTCTAAAAAATTCATTACGAACTTGGCTGATGTGGTCCAAGGTTTAGAAATATGAATCTCTTTTTTCGGTGATGTCTTTGGTCGCAAAGTCACATTACGCGCACCACGACGATTTTCTATCACCACTGGCACAGATTCCCCATTTGATAAAACGAAAATATTTTCAGCAGACATTACAGGTATTGTTTAATTTCTTTCACTATCTTGTCAACATCAAAACCATATTCACGATAAAGCGTTTCCCCGTCACCGGACGCACCAAATTTATCTATACCAATTACCGCATCTGCGAATTCGAACCATGGACTTGGCGAAGATGCTTCGATTGCTATCACGCACCCACGTAAAATCGACGATTTATATTTGGCATCTTGATTCTTGAAGTCAGACACATTAACCATGGACACAACTTGAACATGCTTGAAACGTGACGCTATTTCAACCGCCAATGGAACTTCCGAACCTGTTGCGATTATGGTTGTGCGAACCCGCGAAGATTGTGCAGGATAAATCACATATGCGCCACGCGACAAATCTGCATCTGTCGGCGTTGGAATCTGCTTAAACTTTTGACGCGACAATATTATCACCGACGGAGTGGCCATATTTCTTATCGCACTGTTCCAAGCGTGCGCAACCTCTGTCATATTACAAGGACGATACACATCAAGATTTGGTATCAAACGCAAAGATGCCAACTGTTCAACAGGTTGATGAGTCGGTCCGTCTTGTCCAAGCGCAATACTGTCATGTGAAAAGACGTATATATTCGGCAAATGCGAAAGTGCAGCAATCCGAATTGCCGGACGCATGTAATCACTGAACACAAGGAAAGTAGAACCCACGCTGCGCAAACCGTCAACCGCCAATCCGTTCATTATCGCCGCCATTGCATGCTCGCGCACCCCATATTTTATAAAATTACCGTTGAAATTATCAGGGGTTATTTCTTTGGCCACGCTTGTTTTAACATTTGTATTATTTGATAAATCAGCCGAACCAATTATTAAATCTGTCCCCGATTTCATCAGCAAATCAAGATATATTCCAGACAATTCACGTGTGGAAATTCGTTCTGGAACTTTTGGAACCCGAACGCGCTTTACTGCATTTACAGCACGCACAGATTCGCCAATTGGACGACGCTTTACAACATTCCACAAACGCACACCGTCTGCGTTAGTGTTCTTTGTAATCAACGATATCATTTCTGTATCAGACAATGCGAAACCATGTGCCGCACTTTTATTTGCCAAACTGGATGCACGCCCCAAAACATTTTTACATTGAATAAATACCGGACGACTTGATTTTTCAGCACGATCAAGTGCATGTTCCAATGCGTCTATATCATTTCCGCGCAACGACATCACATTGAAACCCATCGCGCGCATACGCGCGTTTATATCAATATCTGTTTGCGCAGTGCCATCTATAGATAATTTATTATCGTCCCATAACACTATTAAATTATTCAGATTGTACCGACCCGCAAACGAAAGCGATTCGAAAGACACACCTTCCATTAAATCACCATCACTGCACAAACAAAAGGTGCGCGCACGAATACCACGAATCTTTTGGCTCAGCGCCAAACCTACCGCATTACCAACACCCTGTCCCAACGGGCCAGTTGTCGCATCAACACCATCAATTCCATATTCAGGATGTCCAGGCAATCCACCAAACTTTCGGAAACTGTTCAAATCGCCAATTTTATAACCTGCCAATTTTAATACTGCATACAACATTGCAGATCCGTGTCCAGACGACAAAACAAACCTGTCTATGCCACGACGCAAATGATTTGCATATATTGATGTGATTATTTCAGATGCATCAAGTATTATTCCAACATGCCCACTGTGTGCAGCCAACACCGCCCCCAGCGCGTTCGCACGCACTGCACATGACATTTGTTGTAATTGTTTGGCATTAAACTTCATTTTATGATATTATATCACAAAAAGGATGCGAATAAAATGTTAAAAATTTGGACAGACGGCAGTTGTTTGGGCAATCCTGGTCCTGGCGGATGGGGATTTATTGCTACTAATGGCAAAGAAGTTGCAGAACGTTGTGGTGGTGAAAAAAATACTACTAATAACAAAATGGAATTAACAGCGGTGATAAAAGCGCTTACTGCCGCACGCAAACACAACGAAATCGAAATTCATACAGACAGTCAATACGTCAAAAACGGTATGGAATCTTGGATAAAAAATTGGAAAAGGAATAATTGGCGTACTGCTGATAAAAAGCCTGTGAAAAATGTCGAACTGTGGCAACAGTTAGATGAATTGGCATCAAACATAAAGATTCATTGGGTTTGGGTAAAGGGTCATGCCGGCGAAGAATTTAACGAACGCGTTGACGATTTGGCACGCACCGCCGCCGAAAGTTTTAAATAAATTTGCTATCCGCGAAAACCTGTTGCAACAATAAACATTTCAACACTGTCTTTACGTGAAGACGGCGGTTTAATGTAATGCACATCGGTAAAGTGTTCTTTGATTTGTTTAACCAAATCATTGGTTGTGCCACCAGTGAAAGATTTAGCGACAAAAGTTCCGCCAATCTTTAATGCACGCAGCGCAAAATCCAGCGCATATTCCAACAACACCATTTGACGAATATGATCTGTCTTTTTATGACCAACAGTATTCGGCGCCATATCAGACATAACTATATCAACCGTCCCGTGCCCCATTTCATCATGTGGCAAATTTAATTTTTCTTCTAACCAAGTCAATGCTTCGTCGCTGGTGAAATCGCCTTGATAAGTTTCAACACCGTTTATTGGTTTAATTTCCAATAAATCCATTGCGAATATTTTAGATTTTGGAAATTCGCGCGCAACATATTGCGACCAAGACCCCGGTGCCGCACCCAAATCAACAACGACCTGACCGTTCTTAAAGAAATGATATTTTTCATTCATTTCTATAATTTTATAAGCAGCCCGCGCACGATATCCGTCTTTTTGGGCGCGCGCAACATAGGGGTCATGTGCCTGACGCTGCAACCACGCAACCGAAGATTTATGCTGTGCAATTTTTTTGTTTAATATCTTCATCTGTTTTTTTCAGCCATCTGTGCCAAGATTTTGTCTAATAAATTTCCTGCGCGACGAAGTCCAAAGCCAAACCGCCCCCTATCAAACACATAACTGACCAAAGTATTAGCATATTTATTATCGCCCTTTACGGAACCCGCATCCCAACTTACCGTACTTATATTTTTGCGTTGCGGAATATCTAACCTTGGATCCAAAATATAAAGTTTTTCATTTTCATATAAACACGACATTTCTTTTTGGAATTCAAAAAACCTGCGTTCAATACTTTTATGACCGCCATTGACTTCGTCGTCTTCCATTTTTTCAATATCTGCATCGGTCCAATTCATATATTTTCTGAACTGGTATGCATTACGTGGCAAAGGATTCTCATTATGCCACAAAGCCAAATCGCCATCAAATCGTACACACACATTCCAACCGTCTATATGCCCATTAAAAGAAACAGGTTTAATATCTGATACAGAAATCGGTTTTACTGATATTTTTTTCATTATTTTGCCCCTGGGAAACCACCGGCTTGTTGCATACGTTGCATAACGGCTTCCATTCCGCCCATGCGTTGAATCATTGCCATCTGGCGTTTCATATTCAGATATTGTTTAATGATATGTTCAACTTCACGAACAGTGCAACCCGCGGTTTCAGCGATACGTGCCTTTGCATTTGCAAAAATCTTTTCAGGATTTGCACGTTCTTCAACAGTCATTGCTTCCAATATTTTGATTTGGGCATCAACACTGCCGTCTTTGATTTTTTCTTTCATCGCTGCGACAGCACCTGACATACCTGGGACCATTTTAAGCAGACCACTAAAATTACTCATCTTTTTGATTTGCTTCAACTGTGCCAACATATCGTTCATATCGAATTGGCCAGACATCATGCGTTCCGCTGTTTCCTTCATACCCGCAGGCATTTTAGCGGCTTCTTTTTCCAAATCGACATTTTCTTGTACTTCTTCTACTTTTTTCTTTTTTCCAAATCCAAACATGTTCATCTCCTGTTTTTAAGTGTTTTTATTATGTTATTTGCTTTTTTTGGGTTTGTCCAGATACTTTTTAAGGTACTGACCCGTTAAAGATTTTTCATTTTTTGCGACATCTTCCGGTGTTCCAATTGCAACAATTTGACCGCCACCTGCCCCACCATGTGGCCCTAAATCGATAATCCAGTCGGCAGTTTTAATTACTTCCAAATTATGTTCAATAACAATAACTGTGTTTCCTTGCTCTACCAATTCATGCAACACGGAAAGCAAAGACTTAATATCCTCGAAATGCAGACCTGTCGTTGGTTCATCCAAAATATAAATTGTTTGACCAGTACTGCGTGCTGCCAATTCCTTGGACAGTTTGATTCTCTGGGCTTCACCACCAGACAAATCAAGCGAACTTTGTCCCAATTTGATATAATCAAGGCCAACGCGTTTTAACAATTCCAGTTTGCGTGCGATTTGCGGAACATTGATAAAGAATCTGTAAGCTTCTTCCACCGTCATGTTTAACACATCAGCAATTGATTTACCTTTGTATTTAACTGCCAAAGTTTCATCGTTATATCTTTGTCCATGGCATTTATCACATTCCACATAAATATCAGCCAGAAAGTTCATTTCGATTTTTATCTGACCGTCACCCTGACATGCTTCGCAACGACCACCCTTTACATTGAAAGAAAAACGTCCCGCATCATATCCGCGTGTTTTTGATTCTGGCAAATTCGCATAAAAATCACGGATATTATTAAACACGCCTACATAGGTTGCTGGATTGCTGCGCGGACTACGTCCGATTGGCGATTGGTCAATATCAACAACTTTGTCTATGTTTTCCATACCACTTATTACATCGTGCGCGCCTGTTTCTATCTTGGAATTATACAATGCACGCATAATTGCCGGATATAAAGTGTTCAATAACAATGTCGATTTGCCAGACCCAGAAACACCTGTCAGGGCGATAAACTTGCCCAATGGAAAATCAACAGATATATTTTTAAGATTATTTTCACGTGCGCCTTCGATACGAATAGTTTTACCGTTGCCCTTTCTGCGAACTTTTGGAACTTCTATTTTGCGTTTACCTGACAAATATTGTCCAGTCAAAGAATCAGGATTTTTTATTACTTCCTTTGGTGACCCGCATGCGATAACCTTTCCACCATTGATACCTGCCCCACGACCAATATCAACCAAATAGTCAGCTTCGCGCATCATGTCTTCATCATGTTCAACAACTATCACAGTGTTATCTTTGTCGCGCAACATTTTAAGTGTCGCAATCAATTTATCATTATCACTTTGATGCAAACCTATTGACGGTTCGTCCAAAACATATAAAACACCAGACAAACCACTGCCGATTTGAGAAGCTAATCTTATACGCTGGGCTTCCCCACCAGAAAGAGTTCCCGCCATACGCGACATAGTCAAATAACCCAAACCAACATTTTGCAAGAAATACAGACGTGAAGTTATTTCGCGCAACACCATTGATGCAATTTCGTTTTCTTTCGCTGTTAAATGATTTGGCAAATCTTGGAACCAGCGCAAAGAATCATCAATAGACATTTCGCATACGTCCATAATGTCGCACTTGTTGATTTTTATGCACAATGCCTGAATATTCAATCGCTTGCCATGGCACACCGGACAAGGTGTTTCAGATTGATATTTTGATAATTCTGTTCGTGTTGCTTCACTGTCAGATTCACGCAACCTGCGTTCCAGATTTGGAATAACACCTTCAAACGGCTTTTCATAAATATAACCGTTCCAATTTATTTTGATTGGATCGTCGCCTGTACCATATAAAACTATTTCTTTATCTTTATCTGACAATGCATGCCAAGGCTTAGATAATGGAATCTTGTATTTTTTGTGCAAAGCATCCAAAACATTTTCATACTGACTTAACATACCTCCACGTGACCAAGGTGCAATCGCACCGGACAAGATAGATTTCGAAGGGTCAGGTATAACCAAATCAGGTGAAATATTTAATTGAACGCCCAAACCATCACATGCACTGCATGCACCCAATGGCGCATTAAAAGAAAACAATCGCGGTTCAATTTTTGGGACAGTAAACCCGCTTACTGGACATGCATATTCTTGGGAATACAAAGAATCTTCATTTGTATCTAATCTGCGTACAATCACCGCCCCAGGGACAAGACGCAGCGAGGCTTCAAACGAAGAATACAAACGCGATTTGAATTCGTCTGCTTCATCACCGGTTAATTCTTCACTTGGCATCGCAACGCGGTCGATAATAACCATTATGTTGTGTTTTTTATTTTTATCCAACGGTGGCACAGAAGACAAATCATAAAGCGTTCCATCTACTATCGCACGTTGATAGCCCTGCTTTATTAAAAACGCGATTTCTTTTTTATATTCACCCTTACGATCACGAACCATTGGGGCCATTATAAAAAACTTCACCCCACGAGGAATCTTCAATGTCCATTCGACCATTTCTGCAATAGTCTGTGATTTAATTGGTAAACCAGTAACCGGAGAATAAGGTATTCCGATTCGCGCCCAAAGAAGACGCAAATAATCATAAATTTCTGTGACAGTTCCTACCGTAGAGCGAGGATTACGAGAAGTTGTTTTTTGTTCAATAGAAATTGCCGGTGACAAACCTTCGATTAAATCAACATCAGGTTTTTTTTGCATATCTAAAAACTGACGTGCATACGAAGACAGTGATTCAACATATCTGCGTTGTCCTTCGGCATAGATAGTATTAAAAGCTAATGAAGATTTTCCCGAACCAGATACGCCAGTAAGCACTACCAATTTATTCTTTGGCAGATCTAAATCAATATTCTTAAGATTGTTTTCGCGTGCACCGCGAATTTTTATACTTCCGCTCATAGTGAATATATAGTTAAAAAACCAATAAAATCAATAGATGCTGAATAAGGAAAATTATTCAGCAAAACCAACAGATTTAAGTGCGTCAGGTGCCATAGAAATACCTGTCTTTTTGGTATTTGCAGGTCCCAACTTCTTTAACAATTGACCATCAACCCAAACATCAATCGCACCAACATTACCGAAAGTCGCTTTCAACTTGTCAGATGTTGGCAAATAATATACATCACCAGGAACCAAGACACGTGAAAATACACTGTTGCCACGTGCATCATCTATGCGCACCCAAGATTCTTTTTCAGCCTGTAATACAACACGGGCAGACGACCATTCTTTTTTATTTTTAACATCAAACTTTTCACGAACAGGATATCTGAAATCTGGTTCTTTTACAACAATAGCTGCTGCATTGTCAGAAACATTTGTTGCTTCTTTTTTGTCAGAACTGCCACCAAAAATTAACAAAGAAAGCACTATCACGAAAAGCAACGCGCCGAAACCAGATGCAAACCATACCCAGTATTTCTTTACATAAGCTATCGCTGTTTTCAACCATTTTAATATCAGTTCTTTGTTGATTTTAATTGGTTGTTTCTGAGAAACAGCCGGTTGTTCGTGTTCTTCTTCTTTTTCTTCTTTGACGATACCTAATTCTTTCTTTAATCTTGCAATGACTTCATCAGGATCCAGCCCTAATTCAACCGCATAACTGCGTGCAAAACCCAAAATATAAACATCTTCTGGAATAACGCGATAATTGCATTCTTCCAATGCGGTCAAAAACTCTTCACGGATACAAAGCAATTTAGCAATTGTAGATATTTCACGTTTTCTGCGTCCCGTAGTACGTGCGGTTTTCAGCATTTCACCTGCTGTCATATCTGGTGTTGTTGCAATTATTTCTTGTTGTTCACTCATGATAAAATCCTTTGATACCGCTATGTTATGATAGAATTTGCCTGATGTCAATCGACAGACCAAAAATCTTTTATGATTTGTTTCAGTTCGTTTGCGTCTGTTATCTGGTTAACCCTTATACGAAATTGTGCCGAATTAGGCATCCCCGCCGAATACCATGCTGCATGTTTACGAAACATCGGAACACCGGACTTTTCGCCATAGTATTCTAAAATTAATTCCAAATGTTGCAATGCAACAACACCAACATTGTCTGGTTTTTGACAGGTGCCACATATTTCACCAATCATCCATGGTTGCCCCAACATTGCCCGTCCTATCATGGCACCATCGTATCCCATTTGTTGAATATGTTCTATGTCGGCCTTGCTTTTCAAATCACCATTCGCAATAACTGGGATTGGCAAAGTCGGCTTTGGGGGCAAAACAGAATTGCCTGTATAGCCTTGTGCCCTGGTGCGCCCATGAACTGTCGCAAAAGCAGCCCCCGAAAGCGCGACAACACGCACCAAATCTTGCCAGTCTTTATGAGTATCGTCCCAACCAAGACGCGTTTTTATTGAAACTGGTATTTGGACAGATTTCACACAACTTTCAACTATTCTGCCAGCTAACGCATGATCCCGCATTAAAAAAGCCCCTGCACCAGCACGTGTTGCAACTTTTGGAACAGGACACCCCATATTTATATCAATCCATTTTGCGCCAGCATCTTGCAATATTTTGGCCGCTTCACCCATTAAGTAAGGATCTGCACCAAATATTTGTGCACCTATATTACCTTCATCTTCATAATTGTCGAAATTACGGATACAATTTTTATGCCCACCAACCAATGAATGACAAGATATCATTTCTGTAACAATAGAAACATCTGGCGCAAAGCCACGCAAAATCTTTCGGAACGGCTTGTCTGTTATTCCTGCAAGTGGCGCAGTAAAAATTTGATTATTGTTAAACATTTGTGATATAATATACGACATGAAGGAAAAAATCAAAAATTTCTTTGAGTTTGTAAAAAGCGCATGGGTAGCCGGACCGCGCGGAAGATGGGGCATTATTTTTATGATACTGGCCGTGTTTTTCTTTGTGCGACTTTTTTTTGGCACACAAAACATTCAGGGATTTATCATAAACGCATGGCATTTGAATCACGAACGCATTGAATTGGCAGAATCTCAAAAACAATTACAAAAGATTCAACGTCATATTTACCTGTTACAACACCCAAACTCTTCGTCCGATTATATCCAAGAATTGGGATTACAGACTCTGAATTTGGGCGACGGTAATCTTAAAGAATTAAAATATTAATTAAGATATATTATCATTCCATTAAGATAAAATGCGAACATAAGCCATACTATATAAGGTACGGTTAACCAAAATGCAGCATGACTGATTCTAAAGAAAGAACGCGCCATGAATATTGCTGTGACTATCAATGCAGTCAAAATTATCAACGCAACTTCTGGTAATTCTGCACCGAAAAACGCTAACGACCACAACGCATTAAAGATTATATTGATTGCAAATAAAATATAAGGATTGGCTTTGCTGTATCCACCATTATTAGGATGCTGCATAATCAAAAACAATGCGATACCTATCAGGAAATATAATACCGTCCACACAAACGAAAACACCCAACCTGCCGGTGTAAGTGCAGAATGATTAAGCGCATTATACCATGCGTTTTGACCAGTACTTATCGGTGTCACCAAAAGCCCGATCATCCCAGGCAAAAAAGATAAAAACATTGCAAACACAAACTTGAAAAAAGTCATTATATTTCTCCTTTGGTATTCATATAAAAATTATATCACCGCAAAAAAATAAACCTATTTGAAAGAATTCTTAGGAAAAAGCGAAAAAATATGATATAATATATGCTAAGTTGAAGAAATCGTGGCATGCGGTTTCGTTTCACTTGTCTAAAAAAAAGACCGTCTTATGACGGTTTTTTTTTATTAATGCTTTACACCATATTTACCACGATTTATCGGACGGTAAGATAAAGCTTCTGCCAAATCAGACATGATTATATTGTCGTCACCACGTAAATCAGCAATAGTCCGCGCAATGCGCTTGATACGATTATAACCACGCGCAGACATACCCATCTTTTCTGCGGCAGTATTCAAGAACTGTGTTAATTCATCATTTAACACAACATATTTGTCCATGTCCGCACCGTCCAAAAGCGCATTCACATAACCTTGTCGTGCAATTTGACGGTCACGTGCAGCAACAACGCGTTCACGAATTTGTGCACTTGTTTCCACAGGTAAATTATTAGAGTTGTTCATTTCCCATGGATTAACAGCATCAACATCAACGTGTAAATCGATTCGGTCCAGTAAAGGTCCTGATATTTTATTCTGATATGCTTCCGCACAACGTGGCGCACGAGAACAAGACAAAGCAGCGTTTCCCAAATGTCCACACGGACAAGGATTCATCGCAGCAATCAATTGAAAATGCGCTGGATAAGTAGCATTTCTTTTTGCACGAGAAACCACTATTTTTCCTGATTCCATCGGCTGACGTAAAATCTCTAAAGTTGTACGATTAAACTCTGGCAATTCGTCAAGGAATAAAACCCCATTGTGTGCCAATGATATTTCGCCAGGCTTTGCATCTGCACCACCACCTGCAAGAGCTACCGCACTGGCCGTATGATGAACACTGCGAAAAGGACGATTTGACATCAAAGACCGATTGCCCAATTTACCAGCAATAGAATAAATTATTGATGTTTCCAAAATCTCTGACGGTGTCATTTCCGGCATAATGGTTGGCAGACGAGAAGCCAACATAGTTTTTCCTGATCCTGGGGGACCAACCATCAACATTGCATGTCCGCCCGCCGCAGCAATTTCCAGAGCACGCTTTGCAGATTCTTGACCATGTACTTCGGATAAATCTCCAACTTTATTATCTTCACTGACAGGTTTTTCAACTTGTGGCAAAGGTAAAATCTGAGCACCCTTGAAATGATTAATTAAATCAAGCACATGATTAGGTGCTAAAATATTGGTATGACCTGCCCAGCGTGCTTCTGACCCCTGACACCCCGGACAAATTATTCCCATTTCATTATTATTCGCCCAAACGCTTGCTGCCAAAACCCCACTTGTTCTTACAATTGCGCCATCAAGCCCTATTTCACCGATAATTATATATTTAGAAATTTCTTCTTCTGGTAAAATACCCATTGCACATAATATTCCGCATAAGATAGGCAAATCAAAATGCGAACCACTTTTTTCAATGTCAGCCGGTGCCAAGTTTACAGTTAACCGTTTATCTGGCAAAGATAAATTCAACGCAGCCAACGCATTACGAATTCTTTCCGCAGATTCTTTAACTGCCCTGTCCGCTAATCCTATGATATTAAATTCCGGTCTTGCAAAACCAGCGGCCAATTGAACTTGAACATCTATTTTTGTGATGTCCATACCATTAAAAATAATTGAACTTAAATTTATCATAAGGACATATTAGAACTTGCACCCGCGCTTTTCAAGGTATAAAATACCTCTGACACAAAAGGATAAAAGTATGCCCTTGAAAAATCATAATGCCGCACGCGAATGGTTTGACACAATATTTTATGGCGGACTTATCGCGATAGTTTTTCGCAGTTTATTATTGGAACCATTTAATATTCCGTCTGGTTCAATGATACCATCCTTGCATGTTGGTGATCATATTTTTGTAACAAAATGGTCTTATGGATATTCACGTTATTCGTTTCCTTTTGGTTCTTGGAATTTATGGAACGGACGTTTTTGGGCAACGCATGAACCTTCTGTTGGCGACATAGTTGTTTTCCGCAAACCAGATGCCAATGTTGAATATGTAAAAAGATTAATTGGTGTCCCTGGGGACAAGATTCAAATGAAAGACGGTCGTTTATACATAAACGGCAAGATGGTTGAACGCAAAAACCCACGTCCATATATAATTGCTAATTTACCTAAATCAATGCGCAGTGTCGGGTACTACCATGATACCATGGCAATCAAGGGCGACAAAATCTGGGTAGACAACAAACCAGCAACATTTAACTATACCATTGAATACAAATCAGATCGTGTTTGCCAATCGAACCCTTATGAATGTGGCGTATTCAATGCGACCGAATATACCGAAGTTTTACCAAACGGCGTAAAACACAGCATTATTGAAATGACTGACAATGCCCCATTGGATAACACAGAAGTTTTCACTGTCCCAGAAAAACACTTATTCTTTATGGGCGACAATCGTGACAACAGTGCAGATTCAAGAACAGAAGCAGTATCATATGTTTCACGTGACAATGTATTAGGGCCTGTTTGGTTTATATGGTATTCACACAACTATTATTCGCCAATGCTAGCGGTATGGAATTGGGGTAAAAAAATCCGCTGGGAACGCATAGGCATGGGGAAAAGACAATAATGAAACTGAACTACGAATTTAAGAACAAAGAATTGTTAAATCTGGCACTTACGCAAAGTGGCATTGATTCCAAACACAATAACGAAAGATTAGAGTTTATTGGTGATCGCGTATTGGGTTTATCTGTGGCGGCAATGTTATACGAAATGTACCCAGATGAAGCCGAAGGCAACCTTGCGCGCCGTCATGCATTTTTAGTATCCACGGATACTTTGGCGCACGTCGCAATACAAATAGAACTGGAAAAAGAATTGCGTCACGGACATATGACCGGCGGAAAAACCAATCACATACTGGCCAACGCAATGGAAGCTTTATTGGGCGCAATATTCCTTGAATCTGGTTTTGATACGGCCTGCAAAATTGTCACAGATATATGGCGTGATTTGGCATCCGCTGAAATCGTTGCACCAAAAGATGCAAAAACAGCACTGCAAGAATATGTCCAAAAAAATGGGCATGGTGATTTACCTGTATACGAATATGACGAACCAACTGGTGCATCACATAACCCAGAATTCACAGCGACAGTATCTGCGCTGGGCAAATCAGCAACAGGCACAGGGGCATCTAAAAAATTAGCCAGTTTGAACGCCGCAGAAAAATTGTTAAAAATTCTTGCAATTTAAGGACGTGCTTACTACAATCAACGAAAAACAAAAGGAAAAACAATGTTTTCAATCTTACTCGTTTTATTAGTAATTGTCGCAGTTTTAATGACAGGTTTAATTTTATTACAAAAATCTGAAGGTTCTGGAATGTCTGGATCAGCAGCAGCATCAATGTTCGGCGGTGTCTTGACAGGTTCAGCAGCAGGAAACTTCCTTACCAAAACAACCGCTATTTTGGCAACTGTATTTTTTGTATTATGTGCACTGTTGTCATTGGTTGTTGCAAAAACAGATATCTCTGGTTCTAAACAATCAGCTTTGCGTGATGAATTGGCATCAGAACAAGTTGCTGTTCAACCAGCACAAAGTGCACCAGCAACAAAAGCACCGGCCGAACCTGTTAGTGTAGATAAAAAATAAAACACACAATAAAAAAACGCCGCCGTTTTGGCGGTGTTTTTTTACACATTTATTATTTCTTGCGTTTTGCTGGTTTTTTAGCCGGTGTTTTTTTAGCAGCTGGTTTTGCATTTGGTATCTTTTTATATTCGCCATACAACAATGCAATGCAAACATAAACAACCAATGCAGAAATAGCAGTAAATATACCGCCGATAAAATCACCATCTGCAAAGTACAAGAACAAGATTAAACCGAAAACCAAAATCACAGTATATGCAATATTGGCTGATAATACTTTTTTCAATTTTTCCCAAAAATTCATATGTTTCCCCTTTTGTTACACACAATATTATACCACAAAAAAATATCTAATAAACAAAAAAGTGTCGCAGAACTTATCTGCGACACTTACAAGCAACAAAAATCAAATATTACAAAATTATTTGACCGTTAATCTTGGTACCTTCTGGGATTGGCCCAAAAGAAGATTCACGGTTAACATATACATTTCCGTTGACCTTGAATTTGCCACAGAAGTTTACACGCGCCACATTGCGAATAAACAAGTTTCCGTTTATTTTCGCATCACAAGGAATTGTATATTTGCGCATGTTTTGAATAAACAAATTACCGTCAATTTTTACACCGTTAGACAAAACCGGACTTGCAGGATGTCTTTCAACAATAACATCACCAGACAAAACCTGTTGTGGCAATTCAGCAGCCGGTATTGACAATTCTGTTATGATTTCAGGTTTTTCAACGCCAACTGTTCTGATTTGTGGTCTGATATTTGTTTCTGTATCAGTTTTAACAGGCAAAACAGATGCTGTTGTGTTTGTATATTTACGTTTAACAACTTTACGGTTTTGGTCTGCAATTTTAGTTGTTTGTGTTGTTGCAATATTGCTTGATGCAAACTTCTGATTTGATCCTTTGCAACAAACAAAATCAGAAATTAAAGACAAAAACAAAACGATTATCGCAACCAACAAAGTCAAATTAATCATACCAACAATATCGATTGATTTTAACCAATTCCAAACCGCGCGACAAATACGACAAATCAAACGCCATAACCATTTAATTGCGCGTATTGGGAACGATATAATTTTCTTGCACCATTGCTTAAAATTGCTCCAACGTGTTTTACGCATTGCTTTTTTCATTTTTTTTGTTTTGTTATTCATGTTTTGTCCTTTTGTTTATTTGATTTCGGTGTTATCTGACATTTTGTACAGATGCCAATAATTTATTTTCCTTTAATACGGCTGCCTGCATAGCAGAATAGCGACGAACATTGGAACTGCAGTTGTACGCACAATCATACGCACAAAAAGAAGCCGAACAGTATGGGAAACCACAGAACACCCAATCACCCATATTACCGTTAAGGTATTTTACACGACACCACGCATATGGACCATATTCACCAGACGGTTTTCCTTGTTTTAGATCTGTACCTTTGGTTGCAAATGCACCAACATGTAATTCTTTTATTTCCGGATTCATCAGCTGTATAGCGGCAAAATTTTCTCTTACCACATCAATTTTTGCTATTACTTCCCCATGATAACGAACGGCTGGTTTTCCGCCAACAAAAATACCTTTGTTATTTATTGTAATGTATTCTGTATTTGAAATATCCGCCATCACGATATCCTTTTTTTGGTTTCATTTAACACAAATATAGACAATATATTTTATTTGTCAAGCATTTTGTCAAAAAAATAATAAATCGGGACAAAGCCCGATTTAATTTCTGGCGCGCCCAGCAGGACTCCCTCGGCAATTCTTGCCTGCGGGGCAATCGTAGCGGTTTCGGTGCGCTTCGCTGCCAAAACCTACTGCTTGTCGAAGGTTCTCGTCCTGGGGGCTTAACATCAAAAATAAAATCGGGACAAAGCCCGATTTAATTTCTGGCGCGCCCAGCAGGACTCCCTCGGCAATTCTTGCCTGCGGGGCAATCTTAGCGGTTTCGGTGCGCTTCGCTGCCAAAACCTACTGCTTGTCGAAGGTTCTCGTCCTGGGGCTTAACATCAAAAATAAAATCGGGACAAAGCCCGATTTAATTTCTGGCGCGCCCAGCAGGACTCGAACCTGCAACCCACAGATTAGAAATCTGTTGCTCTATCCAATTGAGCCATGGGCGCATGTCTCGGATTCTATATTAAAAACATTCCAAATGCAAATTATTTTATATTTACTTTCAAGAAAACTTTCTTGCCACGTTGAACCATAATTGATTCTTTTGGTGCAACCATGTATTCTTTGTCAGTAATTTTTTCGCCATCGATTTGGATGCCGCCCTGTTCCACCATACGACGTGCTTCTGATTTAGAATCAAACAATTTTGCCGCGACCAAGAAATCAATTATTGGCATTGGCGATTTCATTTCTAAATCAATGCTTGGCACATTTGCACTGTTTGCACCACCACCGAACAAAGCTGCCGCCGCATCTTCTGCTTCTTTTGCAGCCGCTGTTCCATGTGCGATTTCGGTTGCAGCAAACGCCAAGCGCTTTTTAACTTCGTTTAATTCTGCACCTTGTTTTTTAGACAATTCAGCTATTTCTTCCAATGGAATTTCCGTAAATATCTTCAAGAACTTTTCCACCAAATCATCCGGCGTATTGCGGAAATATTGATAATATTCATAAGGGCTGGTTTTATCTTCGTTCACCCAAACAGCGTTTCCTGCAGACTTTCCAATTTTGTTTCCATTTGAATCTGTGATAAGCGCAGTTGACAATACGTAAACTTCTTTACCGCATTTTTTACGTACCAATTCAACACCCATTATCGAATTACCCCACTGGTCTGCACCACAAAGTTGCAATACGCAATTATGTTCTTTATAAAGGGTCAAGAAATCAACCGCTTGAAAAGTCATATAATTAAATTCCAAAAACGTCATTCCGTTTTCCAAACGCTTTTTCACACTTTCCATTGACAGCATACGTGGTACCGTAAAATCCATACCATACTGTGCCAAAAAATCCAGATGAGAATAACCTTTCATCCAATCATAGTTATCAACCATGATCGCATCATTTTTCGCATCACCAAATCTGAAAAACTTGGAAAAAGATTTTTTCAAGCCCGCTGTATTTTTTGCCAAAACTTCTTCTGTCATAATTGGACGACCAGAATCACGCCCACTTGGATCTCCTATTCTGCCAGTCGCACCACCAACCAAAGCAATTGGCTTATGCCCATATTTTTGCAACCAACGCATCATCATAACAGGAACCAAGTGTCCAACATGCAAAGAATCTGCAGTTGGATCAGACCCCAGATAAACAACTATTTTATCATTATTCAGCAAATCTTTAACAGCATCCATATTTGAACACTGATTTATAAACCCACGTTGTTCCAATTCTTCGAATAAAGTGTTTTGCATTTTCATTACCTGTGTTTAGATCTGTTTTCAATTTATACTTTTCCAAGGGATGATAACATTTTTTTCCAAGGTTTTCAACCAAACAATAAAAAATCTGGGGTTTTGGCCCCAGATTTTTGTATCAATCAATATTGGTTATTAACCCAACATTTTTGCAACTTCGTCGGCCAAGTTGTCTTCGCGCTTTTGGATACCTTCGCCCAAGACATAATATGCATAACCGGCCAATTTACCGCCGTGTTCTGCAATAACATCTTTTACTGTCTTTGAAGGATCCATAACGAAAGGTTGTTCTTCCAAAACGGATTCCGCGTACCATTTTTTGATACGGCCTTCAACCATTTTTTCGACAATGTTTTCTGGTTTGCCAGCTGTAGCACCAGATTCAATGAACACTTTCTTTTCACGTTCGACAGCCTTTGGATCAACATCGGCAATTGTCATGAATTCAGGTTTGTTCGCAGCAATATGCATTGCGATTTTACCACCGATTTCATCGATACGGGCATCATCACCGTCGATAGCAACAACTACACCAATTTGTCCCATACCTGGAACCAAAGCGTTGTGAACATAAGTATAGATATGATCGCCATCAACTTTGGCAATACGACGCAAACTCATGTTTTCACCGATTGTAGAAATAGTTGCAGCAATATCGTCTTTCACAGCATTCAAAGTTGCTTCGAAATCACCTTGTAATTCAGCAGCTTTTTGTGCAACATTTGCAACCAATGCTTGGAACTTGTCATTTTTAGCAACGAAATCTGTTTCTGCGTTCAATTCAACAACACAGCCCATTTTATCGCATTTAACAACTGTTACCAAACCAGATGCAGCAACACGACCAGCTTTTGATGCCGCCTTTACGATACCTTTTTGGCGCAACCAGTCAGCTGCAGCTTCGATATCGCCATTGGTTTCAATCAATGCTTTTTTGCAGTCCATCATACCTGCGGAAGTTTTTTCACGCAGTTCTTGAATCAATTTTGCTGTTACTTCTGCCATTTGTTATCCTTTCTTTTGTGTGATTATTATTTTGCTTCTGCTTTGTCTGCCAATTTGCTGCGACGAACTTCACGAGCTTCAGAAGTTTTTGATTTTTGTTTTGCTTCTTTAACTTTTACATCATGCTCGTATTCTTCAGCCGCCGCCATTGCGTTATCGGTCGCTTCTTTTTTACCAGCAGCACCACCCAATCTTTTTTCGATACCAGACAAAATAGCATCTACGAACAAATCACAATACAATTGTGTCGCACGTGAAGCATCATCGTTTCCTGGAACTGGGTAATCAACCAATTCTGGGTTAGCATTTGTATCACAGATAGCAATTGTTGGGATATCCAAGTTTCTTGCTTCATGAACAGCATTCAATTCACGTGGAACATCGATAACAATCATCGCCTGTGGAACACCATGCATTTCCAAAATACCACCAAAGATTTCACGCAATTTAGCGACTTCTTTTGTCATAACACCGACTTCTTTCTTGGTTAAACCCAATTTGTCAGCATTAGCGATATCATTTTCCATTTTCTTCAAACGGCGAATGCTTTGTGAAACAGTAGTCCAGTTTGTCAACATACCACCCAACCAGCGGTTGTTTACATAGAATTGTCCGCAACGTTCAGCAGCATCTTTAACGATGTCTTTTGCCTGATGTTTAGTTGCAACGAACAAGATTTTTCCACCCGCGGCGGCGATTGCTTCCAATGCAACCAAAGAGCGATGCAACAAAGGTGCAGTTTTGTTCAAATTAATAATATGAATTTTATCTTTTACGCCATAAACGTAAGGTGTCATTAATGGGTTCCAACGACGTGTGTGGTGTCCGAAATGAACGCCAGCTTCCATTAATTGTTTCATAGTAAATGTAGGCAATGCCATGATTTTTATCCTTTTTTCTGTTGTTATCCTCGGTCGGCAGATGTAAAAAACCAGATATTCTGGACAGAAATTATATCCGCCGCCTGTGTTCTTCGTGCAAGCACGTGCCACCATAATAAACCAATTTCAGCCAA
>Ga0310786_10003175_pt1 | contig 24171 bp, 18 predicted proteins | sample AusTroGonzalo_MG_FD_203881 | JGI IMG/M metagenome (GOLD analysis project Ga0310786, IMG submission 203881) | Bovine rumen microbial communities from tropical cattle in Woodstock, Queensland, Australia - Gonzalo_03 (v2) (version 2) | ecosystem: Host-associated > Mammals > Digestive system >...
GGTAAAGAATGCCGTACCAGAAGTCTCTGGACCTGGGGCATCCTCTTCGCAAAGCATCGAACGACTCCAATAGCCACCAGGACGTTGCACACGTGCCACGCCTTCAGCCAACTGTCGGAAGCGCAACTCAAAGAAATCACGATGTTTGTAGTCCTTAGGCATATCACTCAAGACCTTAGCCAACCCGGCCAAGACCCAACCATCACCACGAGCCCAGAAACTTTTGCCGCCATTGCAGGCAGTCTTGACCTTAGGCCATATATATTTTGCATCGCGATAATAGAGTTGCTCGTCTTTGTCAAACATCAAATCATCGCTCCACTTGAAGTTATCATAGAGCTTATCCAGATATTTCACGTCGCCTGTGGTCTTATAGAGTTTCGTCATAACAGGCATCACCATATAGAGTGCATCGGCCCACCACCAGAAATCATTCTGTGGCTGACGCACCTCATAGTCCATCACTTCCAATGCACGGGCAATCTTGTAATCATCAGGCTGCATCTCATAAATATCGAGATAGGTCTGAAAACAAATCTGCCAGTCACCAAAGAGAACATAGTCCTGTCCTTCGCCGTAGTTTGCGTATTTCCACTTCGACGGATCCTTCTCGCGGGCACCTTGCCATAGATTATGACGAGCCCAAGCATCGCTATAACTCAGCCAGCGAGCATTGCCAAGAAGTTTATAGGCTTCCATGTTACCAGTATGATAAGCGGCCTCGTCCCAGAACGAGCGTACTTCAGGCCTATGTGTTGCTTGCCACTGATCGTTGACCTTCGTAATAATCTCGATGGTTGAAGGTGGTTTTGGCACCACTTTCTTTTTTCGCTTGGCATCAACCGTGCAACATAATGTCAAGACAAGGAATAGTAGGGTTAGTTTTTTCATATACAGTAGTTTATTTCAAATTTTCATTGAAGAAGTTAACACACTGACGATACAGGTGATTACGAGTATTGCCGCCATAGATACTATGGTTGCGATTGGTATACACCAACTGACGGAAATCCTTGTCTGCCTGCACAAGAGCCTCAACATACTCTGCTGTGTTCTGATAGTGCACATTATCGTCGGCAAGTCCGTGACAGAGCAGCAATGCTCCATGCAACTTATCAACACGCGCCATAGGATTCACCTCATCATAACCAGAAGCATTCTCTTTAGGTGTACGCATGAAGCGCTCTGTATAAACTGTATCATAATATCGCCAACTTGTAGGGGGTGCAATGGCAATACCACAACAGAACACAGGACGTCCTTCCGACATAGACATCAAAGTATTCCATCCGCCATACGACCATCCCCAAATAGCAATATGATCTTTATCAACATACGACTGACGACCCAACCAAAGAGCCGTTTCCACCTGATCAAAGGCCTCCTTTTCACCCAGACGCAGATAGGTACACTTCTCAAAATCAGCACCACGTCCGCCAGTACCGCGATTATCTACACATACACAAACATAGCCTTGCTGACAGAGATACTGCTCCATGATGGCACCATTGCCACTCATACCAATACCCCAGGCATTTTTCACCTGCTGTGATCCAGGACCACCATATTGGAACATCACCACAGGGTACTTTTTGTTTGAGTCAAAGTTCTTGGGTTTCACCATATAGCCATAAAGTGTGGTTCCCTCACTGGTCTGAAAAGTAAAGAACTCCTTAGTGCCCATATCGAAAGAGCCATATTTCTCAGCTGCTTTCTTGTTATCAATAAATGTTGTAACCGTCTTGCCCTGATTGTTACAAAGCGAATAGACTGGTGGTGTATTAGCGTCACTCCACGTATGGACGAAGTATTTCAGGTCGTTCGAAAAGATTGCCGAGTTCCAACCATTTTTAGGTGTCAGACAATCAGTCTTTCCGTTTTTATGGCTCACAAAAACCTTTTTGTCGGTAGGTCCGTTATTAAGGGCAGCATAATAGACATCACCTGTTGTCTCGTCATAACCATAGACGTCGGTTATCACGCCCTGCTGAACTGTACGCTGCAATTGTCCATTAAGTCCATAAACATAGATGCTGTTAAAACCAGAACGCTCACTGGTTAGAACAATATGCTTATCGGTGAATACGAGGTTAGCAAAAACATTCTCATTAATATACTTATCAACCTTATCATCAATGACCTGCTGACAAACAGTGGACATGGGATTAGCCATAAACACCTTCAGATTATCCTGATGACGATTGAGGGTAAACACGGCAATTTTCGTGGGGTCACTGGTTGCTTTGATACGTGGAATATAACCATCGGCATCAAGAGGGAGTTGCATAGTACGTGTTTGATGACTCTTAATATCATAGCTCATCACCTTGACCTTAGCATTATCCTCACCAGCCTTGGGGTATTTATAAGTATAGAAACCAGGATAAGTTGAATACTCCTCACGAACAGGTTTCATTCCCTTAAAGAGGGGCATGCTATATTGTTTAACATTGCTCTCGTCATAACGAACCCAAACAATCTGTTTGGAATCGGCACTAAACACCAACGAGGAGTTAAACGAGAATTCTTCTTCATTGACCCAGTCTGGTAAACCATTAATTACTTCATTGAATTTACCATCTTTTGTTACCTGACTTTCTGAATTGTTATAGAGTAACTTTACAAGAAAGATGTTATTGTCACGTACAAATGCTATCTGAGTACCGTCGGGACTCCATACAGGAGTCTGTTGGGGTCCCCCATCGCTCAAAGGTTCCATTTTATTATTCACAATGGTGAAGATGTAATAAACAGCTGTGAACGAATGGCGATAGATGCTCTTGGTCTGCGTTTGAATAAGCATCGTACGTCCATCTGGACTCATTGAATAGCCATCCACACGCTCTATTTTAGCACCTCTTGCTTTGTTTGCATCAAAGAGAACTCCCGTTTGCTTACCTGTTTTAAACGAGAACTTCACAATCTGCTTTCCATCGGCAGATATCTGCGTATAACTCTCTCCATCACTCAAGGGTTCCACACCAATCATTGATTCTGTGCGGAATGTTCCATCCGTGATATTCTTCAAACTCAGTTGCTGGCCTGCCAGTACCGTTGTGGCAGTCATCAAAAGGACTGCACCAAGATATATTATTCTTTTCATACGGTGCAAAGATAAAAAAAAATCCCCACATGACGTAGGGATTTACATTTTTTATCCTAAAATGCTACTATATCAATGGGTTGAAAGGAGTTGCTCGATAGTCAATTCTGGATGATGTTTCATCTTATCAGCAACACGTTTCACTCCGGAATGAGTAAAGACATTACGACCCATCGCCTTGTTTACCACATACTGAATACGCGACATATGAACATCTCGCAATTCTGCAGAATCACGTTCTTCGGCTGTCAAGGGGAAATGACCTAAGAGATAAAAGCCTAAGCAGTCAGGAACGATATACTGACGAGTCATCATTCGCCTTTGCTGTTCACTATATCCATATTTCAAATAGATAGGATAATCACGTCCTAAATATTTATCGAGCGAGATGCCCAACATTGAGTCACCTACCACAACACTCTGATCCAACGAACTAATCTGGGTATAAATATGAGGGATGGTCAATCCCGGAATCATCTTCACCAACCGTTTAAAAGCCTGGGTAAGGTCTTTATTAAGATCACTCACATCATGGTACTGATCTTCCACGTCAAGCATCAAAGTTTGCAAAGTGCTGTCCTGAAAAAAATATAGGAAGCGAGTGTTAATATCCGGCTCATCCACAAATCCCAACTGCAACACGTCTTCAATCAGCGTACGTGTTTCAATGGGATAACTAGTCTTCATCTGCTGTAATGCAGCAAAATCGCCTGTTGTCAAGAATAAACGTTCTGCCCTATCAAAACGCGCCAAAACAACCTCTTCTGAGTTTGAATGCTCAACTGTAGGCTGCAATTGCCACTGACAACCAATACAAGCCATCAGGATAAAGAAAACTATAATATATATGTTTCGCACGCGGGCAGAAATGTTTTACTTATGTTAAATTTGAATGCAAAAGTACTAAAATATCTTGAATTAACCAAATTTTAACCAAATTTTCTTTAATAAATATGTCATTTTGAAATCTATTTCTGTATTTTTGCAAAAATGAAAACGGAAATAATGAAACAAATAATATTACCTCTTATGCTTTGCGTAGCACTAGCAACGCAAGCTCAAAAAGCAATCACCGTTAAGGTAACCAATCCCATAAACAAAGAACGCAAAGACGTACCCGTTGTTATCAACCTGGCATCGTATGGCGAAGTACGTTCTGCCATAGTAAGGGCAAACAACAACGAGATTCCTTACCAATTGGATGATTTAAACAATGACCACACTTTCGACGAGCTTTGTTTTCTTGCCGACTTGAAAGGCAAAGAAACAAAAAACTATGAAGTAACATTGCTAAACGAAGGAAAGCCACGCACCTACCCCACTCGTGTTTACGCCGAAATGGTGGTGCGCAATGAAAAAGTGAAACAGAAAAATAAGCACGACAACTATATCCATGCCATCACCGCAAATGGCAACGTCAACTCCTATAATATGCTACATCATCATGGAGTAGCTTTTGAAAGCGAACTCAATGGTATTCGCATCTATTTCGACAAACGCCAAACACTTGATTTATATGGCAAATACCACAAACGTCTTGAGATAAAGGATACACAGTTCTACACCCAACCCGACCAGAAAGCCGCCGGTTATGGTGATGATATACTATGGGTAGGCAATTCTTTTGGATTGGGCGCTCTCAGAGGATGGAATGGCCAAGAACCCACCATGATAGACCCCGTAAAAACACGTTCTCAACGTATACTCGCAAATGGCCCATTGCGTACCATTATTGAAATCAATGATGACGATTGGACACTCCCCGTTTCAAAGAAAGATGTTGAGTTGACCATTCGCTACACCCAATATGCCGGCCATCGCGACACCGATGTCGACGTGTTTATTATCAATACTTCCGACCATACGACAGACATTGAGCCATTCTCTACAGGCATTATCAATATTAAAGGATCTGAAGAATACAGCGACCATCAAGGACTCCGTGGATGCTGGGGCACCGATTATCCTGCCAGCGACACTATTAATTGGAAACGCGAAACAGTAGGACTAGGAATTTTCATGCCAAAAGATTATCTAGAGAAAGAGATTCCTGCCAATAAAGACAACTACACTTTTGTTATTAAAACAAGGAACAACAAACTGTCATACAAGATTGCATATACATCTGATAACGAGAACTTTGGATTGCATAGCGCCAAGGATTGGTTCGACTGGATTAAAATATGGCGCCGTGAAATAGAAAGTCCCATTAAAGTCGTAATACAATAAGCAAAAACAGGATTCCCCACGTCCTTTTATTCTACATGCATCAAAGCAGTCATTATCATATCACTCACGAAGAGCCCCTCACGTGAGAGACGAATACATGTCCCATCTTTCACCAACAAGCCATTATTTATAAATGTCTGGGCTTGAGCAAGACAGTAGTTTCGATAACCTTCGGAAAACTTGCTCACATCAATACCTTCACACGTACGGAGAGCCGTCATCACAATCTCATTATATTGATTATCAGGCGTCAGCACTTCCTGCTCTGCCATAGGCTTTCCCTGTTCTATGCCTTCGATATATTGGCGAACGTCTGCAACATTCCATTGACGACTTCTTCCATCAAAAGAATGTGCGGCAGCCCCTAGTCCCAAGTAAGGAACCTGACGCCAATAACTACTATTATGGCGCGAGCGATAACCAGGACGAGCAAAATTACTGATTTCATAGTGCTCGTAACTCGCACTTTTAAGACGATCCTTTAACGTAAAATACATCTGGCGCTCCAATTCCTCATCAACCTTACTCACATCACCATTTTCAAGCATTCGAAACAGCGATGTTCCTTCTTCGTACTGCAAAGAATAGGCCGAAACATGTTCCACATCGAGAGTCAAGACAGCATCGATATCGCGCACCCATTCATCCATCGTCTCGTTAGGGAAACCATACATTAAGTCGACACTGATATTTCCAATACCTACCTCTCTAAGTAAACGAACAGCCTGTGTGACTTGAGCGGCACTATGACGACGTCGTAAGAAACGAAGTCGTTCTTCACTAAAAGTCTGAGCGCCCATAGACACACGATTTACCGGAAGTTCAGACAAAGCACCTGCAAAGGACGGAGTCACATCATCAGGATTCACCTCTATAGTTACCTCCTCTGCAGAACCCAACACCTGGAAAATATGAGCCAACTGTTGAGGTTCAAGCTGAGAAGGTGTTCCACCACCAATATATATAGTGCGCACGCGTTCCTTTATATAGGAAGAACGCATATCTGCTTCCCTGCAAACAGCATCAACATAACGCTGTCTAAGAGCTAATGAAGTCTGCGAATAGAAGTCGCAATAGATACAACGACTCTTACAAAATGGTATATGAACGTATATTCCTGCCATAACGGGCACAAAATTACTAATTTTGTTTAATTTCCAAGAAAAATCTTTGGTATTTTCACGGAAAATGCTTAATTTCGAACCCACAAAACAATTTAAACCGATAACACCTAAAATTATAGAAGTTATGAAGATCTATCAAACCAACGAAATCAAAAACATTGCATTGCTTGGCAGTGCGGGTAGCGGCAAGACTACTCTTGCCGAAGCAATGGTCTACGAAGCTGGCATCATTAAGCGCCGCGGCACCGTAGAGGGTAAGAACACCATGAGCGATTATTTCCCTGTTGAGCAGGAATATGGCTACTCGGTGTTCTCTACTGTTTTTCATGTAGAATGGAATAATAAGAAACTGAATATCATTGACTGCCCAGGTTCTGACGACTTTGTAGGTGGTGCCATCACCGCCCTCAACGTTACTGACCAGGCTGTTATTCTGATTAATGGTCAGTATGGTCCTGAGGTTGGCACACAGAACGCCTTCCGTTATACCGACAAACTACAAAAGCCCGTTATCTTCTTGGTGAACCAACTGGATAAAGAGAATTGCGATTTCGATTCTATCCTCACCAACATGAAGGAGATATACGGCGAGAAGTGTGTACCCGTGCAGTATCCTATTGCCACAGGTCCAGATTTCAATGCCGTGATAGATGTGCTTCTGATGAAGAAATACTCATGGAAGCCTGAAGGCGGTGCTCCCATCATTGAGGAGATTCCTGCCGACCAGATGGAGAAAGCAAAGGAGTTGCATGCTGCCCTCGTTGAGGCCGCTGCTGCCAATGATGATACATTGATGGAGAAATTCTTCGAGAGCGAGAGTCTCACTGAAGACGAAATGCGCGAAGGTATCCGCAAGGGTCTGGTCACCCGTTCTATCTTCCCCGTGTTCTGCGTCTGCGCAGGCAAGGATATGGGTGTACGCCGTCTGATGGAGTTCCTGGGCAATGTTGTTCCTTTCGTGAGCGAGATGCCTAAGGTACGCAACACCCGTGGCGAAGAGGTTAATCCCGATGCCGCCGGTCCTGCATCACTCTATTTCTTCAAGACTGGCGTAGAGCCGCACATTGGTGAGGTACAGTATTTCAAGGTGATGAGTGGCTCCGTGAAGAGTGGCGACGACCTGACCAACTCAGACCGTGGCTCAAAAGAGCGCATTGGCACCATCTATGCTTGTGCAGGCGCCAACCGCATCCCTGTTGACGAGCTCAAGGCCGGTGATATCGGCTGCACAGTAAAATTGAAGGACGTGAAGACCGGCAATGCCCTCAACGGTAAGGACTGTGAGTGGCGTTACGACTTCATCAAATACCCCAACTCTAAGTATTCTCGTGCCATCAAGGCCGTCAACGAGGCCGAGACCGAGAAAATGATGGTGGCCCTGACCAAGATGCGTCAGGAAGATCCCACATGGGTTGTTGAGCAGTCAAAGGAATTGCGCCAGATTATCGTTCATGGTCAGGGAGAGTTCCACCTGCGCACCCTGAAATGGCGCATGGAGAACAACGAGAAAATCAAGATTGAGTATATCGAGCCAAAGATTCCTTATCGTGAGACCATTACCAAGATGGCGCGTGCCGACTACCGTCACAAGAAACAATCAGGTGGCGCAGGTCAGTTTGGTGAGGTACATTTGATTGTAGAGCCTTATGCCGATGGCATGCCCGATCCTACATCATTCAAGATTAATGGCCAGGAGTTCAAGATGAACATCAAGAGCAAGGAGGAAGTTGATCTGGATTGGGGAGGCAAACTTGTATTCATCAACTCAGTTGTAGGTGGTGCCATCGACATGCGCTTCATGCCCGCCATCCTCAAAGGTGTGATGGAACGCATGGAACAGGGTCCACTGACAGGTTCTTACGCTCGCGATGTGCGCGTCATTGTCTATGATGGCAAGATGCACCCCGTTGACTCTAACGAGCTTTCGTTTATGTTGGCTGCACGTAATGCCTTCAGCGCTGCCTTCCGCGAGGCAGGTCCTAAGGTACTTGAACCCATCTACGATCTTGAGGTTTATGTACCTGCCGACTATATGGGCGACGTGATGAGCGACCTGCAGGGACGCCGTGCCATTATCATGGGTATGGACTCTGAGGCTGGCTATCAGAAGCTCTCTGCCAAGATTCCTTTGAAGGAGCTCTCCAACTATTCTATTGCACTGAGCTCTATCACTGGTGGTCGTGCATCGTTCACCACCAAGTTTGCCTCTTACGAGCTGGTGCCCAACGATATCCAGCAGGCACTTATTAAAGAGCACGAGGCAGAACTCAAGGACGAAGACTAAACAAGTCATTTACACTATTAACGACAGGAGCAAAGACGTATCTTTGCTCTTGTTTTTATTTTCATATTTTAAACCATAAATAAGTATTTATGTTAATACCAGTTAATTTTAACCAAATTCATTAACTAATTCGTTTGTTGATTTCTATAATTATTTATCTTTGCAACCAACAATAAAACAAAGAAGCAAAATGAAGAAATCAACAATATGGACTATCGCCATCATCATGGGTCTCTCATTCCTGGGACTGCTCTACATGCAGATATCCTATATTGAAGAGATTGCAAAGATGAAGAAAGAGCAGTTCGACGAAAGTGTAAACCGTTCGCTCTATCAAGCCTCACGCAACTTGGAGATGAACGAGACCTTGCGTTACTTGGAAAAAGACGTCAATGATGTGGAACGTCGAGCTGTAACCCAAGACTCAGTCATCGTCAATGGTCTTGATGGCAGCATACAGCATGCACACCAATTTTCTGTATCAGCAGAAGACGGAACGTTCTACTCAGCCTTTGAGCTCAAGACCTTTGCAACAAAGCCAGCGAACACGCCTAAGGCAATGATGATGCGTACAGACAAGGACCAATTGTCTGAAGCCACAAAAAGTCTGCAGGAAGCCGTACGCACACGCTATGTGTATCAAAAAGCCCTCCTCGACGAGGTTGTATATAACATTCTCTACACAGCAAATGAGAAGCCACTCAAGGAACGCGTCAACTTCAAGCTCCTGGATCAGGACATTAGCGTTCAATTACAAAACAGCGGCATTGACATGCCATATCATCTAGCAGTTCTTACTGCCGATGGTCGCGAAGTATACCGTTGTCCTGACTATTCAACCAAGGGCGAGCAGTGGAGTTACTCACAGACACTATTCAGGAATGACCCATCAACAAAGATGGGTGTGGTTCGCATCCACTTTCCCGACATGGACTCATACATCTATTCGAGTATCCGATTCATGATTCCTTCCGTTATCTTCACTGTTGTGTTGCTCATTACATTCGTATTTACCATCGTCATTATCTTTAGACAAAAGCGTTATACGGAGATCAAGAACGATTTCATTAACAACATGACACATGAGCTTAAGACTCCTATCAGCAGCATATCATTGGCAGCCCAGATGTTAGGAGATGAGGCCGTCACAAAGAGTCCATCAATGATGAAGCATCTGAGTACCGTTATTGGTGACGAGTCGCGCCGTTTACGCTTCCTGGTGGAAAAAGTTCTTCAGATGTCAATGTTCGATCGTAAGTCAACATCCTTTAAGAAGAAAGAGCTTGACCTCAACGAACTCCTAGAGCAGACCTCTGCCACATTCAATTTGCGTGTAGAGCATACTGGAGGCAAGATAACTACAGAGATTGAGGCCATTGATTCAGCCATCTTTGTGGACGAAGTACATTTCCAGAACGCCATCACCAACCTACTGGACAATGCAGTGAAGTATCGCAAGCCCGACCAGCCTGTCAACATTCACATACGCACATGGAACGATGGAGACAATCTTTGCTTCAGCATCAAAGACGACGGTCAAGGTATCAAAAAAGATAGCGTCAAGAAGGTGTTCGACAAATTCTACCGTGTACATACTGGTAATGTCCACGATGTAAAAGGCTTCGGACTAGGTTTGGCATATGTCAAGGAGATTATTAATCTTCATGATGGCGAAATAAAATGTGAAAGTGAATACGGAAAGGGCACAAAGTTTACCGTTACGCTACCCGTTCTGAAAGAAGATTCTGAATAACAAATAAAAAAATCGATATTAATAAATTTAAAGAAGAAAGGAAAAAGTTATGGAAGACAAACTGAAAATTTTGCTTTGCGAAGACGACGAGAACCTCGGTTCATTGTTGCGTGAATATCTGGCTGCAAAAGGCTACGAAGCAGAACTTTGCCCTGATGGCGATGCAGGTTTCAAAGCCTTCATGAAGACCAAGTTCGACATCTGTGTGCTCGACGTAATGATGCCCAAAAAGGACGGCTTTACATTGGCACAGGAGATTCGTTCGGCCAATGCAGAAATCCCCATCATCTTCCTCACCGCCAAGACCCTAAAGGAGGATATTCTTGAAGGTTTCAAGTTGGGAGCCGACGATTATATCACAAAACCCTTCTCTATGGAGGAACTTGTATTCCGTATTGAAGCAATCCTTCGTCGCGTACATGGTAAGAAGAATAAGGAGTCTACCGTTTACAAGATTGGCAAGTTCATCTTCGACACTCAGAAGCAACTACTCTCACTGGATGATAAGCAAACCAAGCTCACCACAAAAGAGAACGAACTTCTGGCCCTCCTCTGCAGTCATGCCAATGAGATTCTGCAGCGCGACTTTGCTCTGAAGACCATTTGGATTGACGACAACTATTTCAACGCACGTTCTATGGATGTATACATCACCAAGTTGCGCAAGCACCTGAAAGACGATCCTCAGATTGAAATCATCAACATCCACGGAAAAGGCTATAAGCTCATCACACCCGAGGAAGATTAATACAAATATCGCATCATGACGAACCCCGAAAGTTTTTTAACTTTTGGGGTTCTCTGTTTTAAATAAGCTTAATCTTGATTTATTTTTATTATCTATAAGATTTTCTAAGACATGTAATGAGATTGTTGACAGAATTATTAATATATTTGCATGCAGAAATCAAGCAATAGACCAAAGAAAATGTCAACGCGATTGATCATCCTGATTATACTCATACTGGGTCATACAAAAATAATGGCTCAGCGGCGTCTGGTCGTTATTGACGTAGAAACCCTGAAACCAATAACAGACGTCAACATAACAACAGAGAGCGGAATATGGCATTCCGATTCTCTAGGTTTCATAAATATTCCAGAAAAGACAAAGACATTAATTCTAAGTCATGTCAACTATGAAGAGAGGCTTGTCAATCTAAGCGAACTTCGAGATACCGTATTCCTCATTTCAAAACTATTAAACCTGAAAGAGGTCATCGTATTTGGTAAAGATAAGCAACAACTCGACTATCAGAAATTGAACAAAATAATGCAACCAGACAAAAAAGAACTACGAATGGTTGCAGCAGGAAAAAACATGAACGGAGGCTTGAATCTATTAGGATTAATCAATTATCTTTTCCCATCAGAAAAGAAATTATCAAAAAAAGAAAAGAAAAAGAAGAAACTCAAGGAAATACTGGATAAATACTAAATAAAAACACATTACCTCTTTAAAACTCAAAAAAAGTCTTATTTTAGCGCTGTTTCGAATTAATTTCGTACCTTTGCATGCAAATTAATTAAGATTCGACAAATAAAAAGACGAGATGAGAAAATGGTTTATCGGATTCCTATGGACCCTGCTGGCTATCATCGTGTTAGGAACGGCAGGCTGTTTTTGGGCAATCTCTGAAGGAAAAATAGGCTATATGCCCCCCATTGAGGATTTACAAAATCCTATTAACCGCTATGCAACACAAGTGTATTCAGCCGATGGCGAATTGATGGGTACATGGAGCATCAGCAGAGAGAATCGCGTGTTAGTGCAATATTCCGAGCTGTCGCCCTGGCTTATCAAGGCATTGGTAGCAACCGAAGACGCACGATTCTACGAGCATTCCGGCATTGATTTCTATGCCCTTGGCCGTGCCATTGTAAAACGTGGAATCATGGGACAGAAGAACGCTGGTGGTGGTTCAACTATCACCCAGCAGCTTGCCAAGCAATTATTCTCCGACGTGGCCCACTCTACTATGGAGCGTGCGCTTCAGAAGCCCATAGAATGGGTGATTGCAGTCAAGTTAGAGCGTAACTACACAAAGGACGAGATCATCACGATGTATCTGAACTACTTTGATTTCCTGCATAACGCTGTAGGCATCAAGACTGCAGCTAACACCTATTTTTCAAAGGAGCCATCAGAGTTAACCATCACCGAAGCAGCCACGTTGATTGGTCTTTGCAAGAACCCCTCATACTTCAACCCAGTGCGCTATGAAGAGCGTGCATTGGATCGTCGTAATGTGGTACTGAATCAAATGCTAAAGGCCGAATACATTACACCAGAGCAGTATGACAGTTGCTGTCAGGTCCCCATGAATCTGAAATTCCACGTGGCCGACCACAACGATGGCATCGCTACATATTTCCGTGGTTTCCTTAGTCGATACATGATGGCCAAGAAGCCCAACAGAAGCGACTATCCAGAATGGAACTATGTCAAATACGTCATTGACTCACTGAACTGGGAAACAGACCCATTGTGTGGATGGTGCAACAAGCACACCAAACGCGATGGTTCAAACTACAACATCTATACGGATGGACTGAAAGTCTATACCACCATTGACTCGCGCATGCAGCGCTATGCTGAAGATGCCTGCTACGAACATGTAGTAAAAGGCCTGCAGCCTGAGTTCAACAAAGCCAATAAGTCAAAGCCCAACGCTCCATATTCACGTAATCTGTCAAAAGAAGAAATCAAAAAGATTCTTCAGCGCAACGTACGCCAGTCAGAACGCTATCGTGTTATGAAGAATGAGGGTTATTCTGACGAGGAGATCAACAAGTCCTTCAACACGCGTATCCCCATGACCATTTTCACCTATCATGGCGAAGTAGACACCACCATGACACCCATGGATTCGATACGCTATTACAAATCGTTCCTAAGAACAGGATTCTTTAGCATGGAGCCACAAACTGGTGCCGTCAAAGCCTATGTAGGAGGTTTGGACTATCAGCACTTTGCCTACGACATGGCCACAGAAGGTCGTCGTCAGGTGGGTTCTACCATCAAGCCATTCCTTTATTCATTAGCCATGGAAAATGGCATGACGCCATGTGACGAAGTACCCAACGTACAGGAAACCTACATGGTTGCAGGACAGCCATGGACACCACGCAATGGCAGTCGCGCTCGCTATGGCGAGATGGTATCGTTGAAATGGGGTCTGCAACAGTCAAACAACTGGATATCGGCCTACCTCATGATGCATCGCCTTACCCCTGAGGGCTTTGTCACCCTGCTTCGAAACTACGGCATCATGAACCCTGAGATACATCCCTCACCAGCCCTTTGCCTGGGTCCATGCGAGATTACCGTGAGCGAAATGGTTAGCGCCTATACAGCTTTTGTCAACCACGGCATTCGCTCAGCCCCCATGTACGTAACACGTATCGTAGATAATGAAGGAAACGTTCTTGAGGAGTTTAAGCCCAGAATGAACGAGGTTATCAGCGGAGAGAGTGCCGACAAGATGCTCTATATGCTACGTGCTGTGGTCGATGGCGGCACAGGTGGCCGTTTGCGCTTCCGTTACAACCTGACAGCGCCCATTGGCGGAAAGACAGGTACCACCAACTCCAATAGTGATGGATGGTTCATGGGAGTCACCCCCAACCTCGTATCAGGCTGTTGGGTTGGCGGCGACGACCGAGACATTCACTTTGATTCCATGCTCTATGGCCAGGGTGCATCCATGGCCCTGCCAATCTTTGCGCTATATATGAAGAAAGTATATGCCGACAGCAACCTGCCCTATACCCAGGACGATCAGTTTGACATGCCTGCTGATTTCGATCCCTGCAATCGTGAAGACGACATGGAATTGGTAGACGGCGCAGATTCTGACGAACAAATCATTAATCAAATTTTCGAATAACCACATGAAAAATCAGTTGCGTAGTGCAGTATGCACAGAAGGAAGAAGAATGGCAGGCGCCCGTGCTCTATGGGTGGCCACAGGTATGAAACGTGAGCAATTCGGCAAACCCATTATTGCCGTCGTCAACTCATTCACACAGTTTGTACCAGGCCATACACATCTTCACGAAATCGGTCAGATCGTTCGCGAGGAAATCGAGAAGATGGGCTGTTATGCAGCTGAATTCAATACGATTGCCATTGACGACGGCATCGCCATGGGACACGACGGCATGCTCTACAGTCTGCCCAGTCGCGACATCATTGCCGACTCAGTGGAATATATGGTCAACGCCCACAAGGCCGATGCCATGATCTGCATCTCGAACTGCGACAAAGTGACACCAGGCATGCTGATGGCTTCCATGCGTCTGAACATTCCAACGGTATTCTGCTCAGGCGGTCCTATGGAGGCCGGCAAATGGCGAGGCGAGAATGCCGACCTGATTACGGCGATGATTAAAGGTGCCGACCCATCCGTTTCCGACGAAGAGATGGCCCAGATTGAGAACTGTGCCTGTCCTGGCTGCGGCTCGTGCTCAGGCATGTTCACGGCCAATTCGATGAACTCCCTGACAGAGGCCATCGGCCTGTCACTCCCTGGCAACGGCACCATCCTGGCTACGCATACCAATCGCATCGAACTCTTCAAGGCTGCTGCCCGTCAGGTAGTGAAGAATGCCTTGGCCTATTACGAGGATGGCGACGAGAGCGTTCTGCCAAGAAATATCGCCACACGCAAGGCCTTTATGAATGCCATGGCACTCGACATCGCCATGGGTGGCAGTACCAATACCGTCCTCCATCTACTCGCTGTAGCACAGGAGGCAGGTGCCAACTTCACCATGAAGGACATCGACGAGTTGAGTCGCCGCGTGCCTTGTCTCTGCAAACTGGCTCCCAACACGCAGAAATATTCTGTTCAGGAGTGTGGACGAGCAGGTGGCATCCTGGGCATATTGAACGAGTTGAACAAAGGTGGCCTGATTAACGGAACTGCTCCCCGTGTGGACGGCATGACCCTCGGCGAGGCCATGAAGAAATACAGTATTGTTGATGGTGCCGTGGATTCTGAGGCTAATCGCATCTATCAGACAGCACCAGGCAATCGTTTCTCAACCAAGATGGGCTCACAGAGCGAGCAGTGGGGCACACTCGACACCGACCGTGCCAATGGTTGCATCCGTGACCTCGAACATGCGTACACGAAAGACGGAGGACTGGCAGTACTCTTTGGCAATATCGCCCAGGATGGCTGCGTGGTAAAGACAGCAGGTGTTGACGAAAGCCTGTGGCACTTCGAGGGTCCTGCCGTGGTGTTTGATTCCCAGGAAGATGCCTGCGAGGGCATCCTTGGAGGCCAAGTGAAGAGTGGCGATTGCGTCGTCATCACCCACGAAGGTCCAAAGGGCGGTCCTGGCATGCAGGAGATGCTCTACCCCACCTCCTATATCAAGAGTATGCACCTGGGTAAGGAGTGTGCCCTGATCACGGATGGACGTTTCTCTGGTGGCACCTCTGGTTTGAGCATCGGCCATATTTCTCCTGAGGCAGCAAACGGAGGTAATATTGGTAAGGTGAAGGATGGCGACATCATCGTCATCGACATCCCCAGTCGCTCTATCAACGTAAAACTCAGCGACGAGGAACTGGCAGCACGCCCACAACAGCCCCTGAAGCGCAATCGCGTCGTCAGCAAGGCTCTGCGTGCCTATGCACAAAGTGTGAGCAGTGCCGATAAAGGTGGAATCAGAATAATCGATTAAGAAGATGAAAGACAGAATAACAGGAGCAAAAGCTCTGATGCGCGCATTACAGGCCGAAGGCGTGAAAACCATCTTCGGCTATCCAGGAGGCAGTATTATGCCAACCTACGATGCCCTCTATGACTATACACGAGGAGAGAAGAAATGCTTTGACCATATTCTTGTGCGCCACGAACAGGGTGCCACACATGCAGCCGAGGGCTATGCACGCGTCTCTGGTCAGGTGGGTGTTGCCTTGGTAACCAGTGGTCCTGGTGTCACCAATACGCTGACGGGTATTGCCGATGCCATGCTCGACTCCACCCCTATCGTCGTCATCGCAGGTCAGGTTCCCATCACAGCCCTGGGCACGGATGCCTTCCAGGAGGTTGACCTCGTGGGCTTGGCTCAACCCATCTCAAAGTGGTCATATCAGATTCGCCACGCCGAGGATGTGGCATGGGCTGTCAGTCGTGCTTTCTATATCGCCCGTACAGGTCGTCCTGGCCCTGTTGTTCTCGACTTCCCCAAGAATGCACAAGTAGAGGAGATCGACTGGGAGCCAAAGAAGGTCGATTTCGTACGCTCGTATGTGCCCTATCCCAAACTCGACAATGAGGCCGTGCGTCAAGCAGCCGATCTGATTAACAATGCCAAGCGCCCCCTGGCCCTTATAGGACAAGGTGTGGAACTGGGCAATGCGCAGGAAGAACTGAAAGCCTTCCTCGAGAAGGCCGATATCCCTGCCGGACGAACCATGCTGGGTCTATCGGCCCTCCCCTCAAACCATCCCCTGAACGTGGGAATGTTGGGCATGCATGGCAACTATGCCGTCAACCTGAAAGAACAGGAGTGCGACGTACTCATCGCCATCGGCATGCGCTTCAGCGACCGTGTTACAGGTAATCTGAAGACCTACGCCAAGCAAGCGAAGATCATCCACCTGGATATCGACCGAAGCGAGATTGACAAAAACGTGAAGACCACGGTGGCAGTTGTAGCCGACTGCAAGGAGTCGCTGCCTGCCCTCACTTCACTCATCAATAAGAATCATCACGAGGAGTGGCGCGCATCGTTCAAGTCGCTCGACGAAAAAGAGCGCACCAAGGTCATCGAGCCAGCCATCCACCCCAAAGAGGGTCCGCTGCTCATGGGCGAGGTGGTCCATGCTGTGGCCGAACAGGCAGCCGATGACACCATATTGGTAACAGACGTTGGTCAGAACCAGCTCTTCGCCACACGTTATTTCAAATATCACCACAAGCGCAGCATCTGTACCAGTGGAGGTCTTGGCACCATGGGCTACGGCATGCCGGCTGCCATTGGAGCCACCTTCGGAGCCCCAGAACGCACCGTCTGCTGTTTCATGGGCGACGGTGGTTTCCAGATGAACATCCAGGAACTGGGCACCATCATGGAACAGAAGGCCCCTGTAAAGATGATTCTGATGAACAACAACTATCTGGGCAACGTACGCCAATGGCAAGACATGTTCTGGCTTCGCCGCAAGTCGTTCACCAAGATGATGAACCCCTGCTATGAAGCCATCGCTCAGGGCTATGGCATCCCCTATCAGGCCGTCGTCGATCGCCAAGATCTGAGTGCTGCCATCCAGAAGATGCTCAGCACCGATGGACCATTCATCCTGGAATGCGCCATTATGGAAGAGGACAACGTACTGCCCATGACGCCTCCAGGCATGGATGTAGACAAGATGCAATTGGAAGTATGAAGTAAGATGTTAGAAGTATGAAGGAGAATACGAAATTATATACCCTGTTGGTTTACTCAGAAAACGTGGCAGGTATCCTGAACCAGATTACCGCTGTGTTCACCCGTCGTCAGGTCAACATCGAAAGTCTGAACGTGTCGGCATCGAGCATACCAGGTGTTCATAAATACACCATCACAGCCTGGAGCGATGAAGACCAGATTAACAAAATCACGCGACAGATAGAGAAGAAGATCGACGTCATCAAAGCCAACTATTTTACTGACGATCAGCTGTTTATCCGCGAAGCAGGTCTCTATAAGCTGTCGACAGACAAGGTACTGGCCAATCCAGAGATCTCGCGCACCGTACGACGCTATGATGCCACGATAACCGAGGTGAACCCCACCTACACCATCGTGATGAAGAGTGGCCAGACAGACGACATCATCGAACTCTTCCGTGCGCTCGATGCCTTCGATTGTGTGCTGCAGTACACCCGTTCTGGTCGTATTGCCGTGACACGTGGCACTCAGGAGCAAGTAAGCGCATTCCTCGAGGAACGCGAAAAGAAATAAGACACACATATTCAAATTATGGATAAAGTAGGAAAATATCAATTCCTGGCCGAGCCCTTTCATTGTGATTTCAGTGGCCGACTCTTTATGGGTCATCTGGGCAACCACATGCTGAATGCAGCCGACTTTCACAGTACTGATCGTGGATTCGGCATGAAATATCTCATGACCATCAAACGCTCGTGGGTCCTCTCACGCCTCGCTATTGAGGTGAACGAGATGCCAGAGCAATATACCAAGTTCAACGTTGAGACGTGGGTCGAGAACGCCATGCGCTTCTTCACTCAGCGTAACTTCGCCGTTACCGACGACAATGGCAAGGTCTACGGCTACGGACGCAGCGTCTGGGCCATGATCGACACCGACTCACGCCAGCCCTGCGACATCCTGTCCATCAAAGACGGCGCCATCAACGAATGGATTGAGGCCGAGAAGTCCTGCCCCATCGACAAAGGCGGTCGCGTGAAGATGTCAGACAACGCCGAGTTTGTCCACGCCATCGACACCTATTATAATGATGTGGACATCAACGGCCACATCAACTCCGTGAAATATATAGAGCACGTGCTCGACCTCTGGTCAATCGACTGGTATAAAGAACATCGCATCCAGCGCTTTGAGATAGCCTATGTGGCAGAATCACATGCTGGCGACAAGCTGTCATTCTATCGCGAGGAGACAGGCGAGAACGAGTTTTGTGTACGCATTGTTCGTACCGATGGTACCGAATGTTGCAGAAGTAAGGTAAAATTCCTATAAAGTTGAAAGAATATTTGGATATTTGCTTTCAATTTGTTACCTTTGCACAAAATTATTAGAATCAATCCCCCGTCGCTCCCTCGAGTAGGAAGCGAATGGACTCATCAGAAGGCGGTGGTCATCACCAAACGTCCGGTTCTCGAGTAGGACTGGCATAGTTCATAGGGACAAGTCGAACATTTAAAAACAATGCTATTATGGCACAAATGAATTTTGGTGGCGTTATTGAGACAGTTGTCACCAGCAAGGAGTTCTCACTCGAGAAAGCACGTGAAGTATTGAAAGATGAAGTAATCGCCGTTATTGGCTATGGTGTGCAGGGTCCTGGACAGGCCTGCAACCTGCGCGACAATGGCTTTAATGTCATCGTTGGCCAGCGTCAGGGCAAGACCTACGACAAGGCCGTAGCCGATGGCTGGGTACCCGGCAAGACCCTTTTCTCTATCGAAGAGGCAGCCGAGAAAGGCACCATCCTCTGCATGCTTCTCTCTGATGCTGGTCAGATGCAGCAGTGGCCCACTATTAAGAAATATCTGAAGCCTGGCAAGACCCTGTACTACAGTCACGGCTTCGCCATCAACTGGAGCGATCGCACAGGCGTTGTTCCTCCCAAGGATGTCGATGTGATTATGGTAGCACCTAAGGGTTCTGGCACCTCACTTCGCACCATGTTCTGCGAGGGTCGTGGTCTGAACTGCTCATATGCCGTTTATCAGGATGCTTCTGGCAAGGCCAAGGAGAAGACACTGGCCTTTGGTATCGGTATTGGTGCAGGCTACCTGTTCGAGACCACCTTCCAGCGCGAGGCCACATCCGACCTCACAGGCGAGCGTGGCTCACTGATGGGTGCCATTCAGGGACTGCTGTTGGCACAGTATGAGGTACTGCGCGAGAATGGCCACACCCCCTCTGAGGCCTTCAACGAGACTGTTGAGGAGCTCACCCAGAGCCTTGGCCCGCTCTTTGGCGACAAGGGTATGGACTGGATGTATGCCAACTGCTCTACCACAGCTCAGCGTGGTGCATTGGATTGGGCTCCCCGTTTCCACGACGCCATCAAGCCCGTCATGGAGTGGCTCTACTACTCAGTAAAGACTGGCAACGAGGCACAGATCACCATCGACGCCAACTCAAAGCCCGACTATCGAGCTGGACTTGAGAAGGAACTCGAAGCCATGCACAACCAGGAGATGTGGCGTGCAGGCGAGACCGTCCGCAAGTTGCGCCCTGAGAATCAGGAAGACTAAGAACGACAGTTAAGTTATATTTATTGTATAGTGTCGGACACCTCAACGTGTTCGACACTATCTTTTTCTGCCGATACCTCCGATGATGCCACAGCACGCTGCTCCACCCTACTGGCAATGGTCAGCAGAATCTCGCGAGCCTCATTCACATGCTTTCCGTCAGCATGCTGTTCCAGGTATTCACGATAAGCCTTAGCCGTATTCTCCGTCAGCGTCGTTAGCCAATCAATAGAGTCCGTGTCTAAAGTCACAGCTGCCGACGCCTCCTTTCCCTTTATCTCGTTCTGTTCCTCCAGCAGCAAATCCTGCTGCTCAGCGCGATAAGCCATCAGCTCATCGTTGGCATTCTTGGCAAAATAAAGACCCACAAAGATGCCCAGCAGGGCAATCACAACAGACACAATAAGCGATGATTTATTCATTGTTTGAATGATATTAATGAATAAAACGCAAATCGTGCAAAGTATGGCCACCCATCAGGCAACTCTTATCCACCATGCCACTCACACCCTGGATACGCCCCTTGCAGGTATACTGCCAGATGGTATAGTCGCGATCGTCGGCCAACACAGGAGGATCGTCGGCATACATGGCCACCATCAACTGATAGTCGTCCAGTTCGCCCACCAGATACTTATTATAGAAATTACGGCCAGTATACACCAAAGGCTTCTGATGATAAAACTCCTCGAGCATATTCAGAAACTTATGCAGCGAGTCGCAGAACTCCTCCGTCGACAGGTTGCCCGTGCTCTCCACGTCAAGCATCGGAATCAAGTCCTGCTCACCAGGCAGACATTGCGTTGTGAAGTTCTCCAGCTGCAACTGCAGGTCGGCCTTTGGACGAAAGAAATGATACGAGCCCACCTTCAAGCCATGACGATGCGCCAAATCAATGTTGCGCTCATACTGCGAGTCAATACGATCGCCACCCTCCGTAGCCTTCAGATAGACATACGCCATCTTCGTCTTCTCGCCAACGGTCTCCCAGAACACCTCGCCCTGATAGTGACTCATGTCGATGCCATGCACATGCGTACACGTATCCTCGCACACCAGATAAGGATTCTCGTGAATCGTAGGAGGCACCACACGCTTCCTCTTTTTCACCACACGCGTGGTGCGAGCGCGCTTTCTGGTTCTCTTACGCGTTTTTGCGCCAGTGTCCACCACTGCCACAAAACAAAATAATATCGTGAGAAATATCGTCAGTTTCTTCATCTTAGTTCTGCTTCAAAATCACCTTAATCTTAGAAATACGATGGCCGTCCAGTTCCACAATCTCGAACTTAAACTGCCCATATTCTATGCGTTCGTGCTCACTGGGGAAGTCGCCCTTCAGCTCCAGCAGCAATCCTGCCAGCGTGTCGGCATCACCCTCCACCTCTTCAAACACCTCATCGTCCAGTTTCAGAATCTTATAGAAATCAGACAACAGCGTCTTACCCTCGAAGATATAGGTATTCGCGTTCACACGAGTGTAGTTCTTCTCCTCCTCGTCATATTCGTCGTTAATCTCGCCCACAATCTCCTCCAGGATATCCTCAAGCGTAATCAGTCCGCTGGTGCCCCCAAACTCATCCACCACAATGGCGATGTGCACCTTGTTCTCCTGGAAGTCGCGCAGCAAGTCGTCAATCTTCTTCGTCTCAGGCACAAAATACGGCGGACGGATGAGCGACTGCCAGCGGAACGAAGCCGGTTTGCCCAGATGCGGCAGCAAGTCCTTAATATACAGGATGCCACGAATATTGTCGGCAGAATCCTGATAAACAGGAATACGCGAGTAGTTGTTCTCGACGATACACTGGATCACCTCAGGGAACGTCGAACGGAAGTCCAGGTCCACGATGTCCTGACGACTGGTCATCACCTCCTTGGCCGTCTCGTCGCCAAAACGCACGATGCCCTCTAGCATATTCTGTTCCTCCTTCAGGTCCTCCTTGTCGGTCAGTTCCAACGCCTGCTCCAGGTCGTCCACGCTCAACACACGGTTCTCCTTGTGCACCACCTTCTCGGCCAGGGCCCCAGAGCGAATCAGGATGCTCGACAAGGGATAGAACAGCCTGCGCAGCAGCATGATGGTGGGCGCAAACCATCGACACACCTTCAAGGCATGCTGTCCGCAGTAAACCTTCGGCATAATCTCGCCAAAGAGCAGCAGCAAGAAAGTAAGCAGCACCGTGATCACCAGAAACTCCAGCCATTTCACCTCGCCAAAGTCCAACACCGAGGCGAAGAAATAGTTGCAAAGCATGATGATGGTCACATTAATCAGATTGTTGGCAATCAGGATGGTGGCCAACGTACGCTCAGAATCCTGTCGAAGGAACTTGATTTTTCGGTCCACCTTGTGTTTCTCCTCGTCCAACTCGTTCAAATCGCTGGGAGAAAGCGAGAAGAAAGCTATCTCAGAACCCGAAGCAAACCCCGAAGCCAGCAGTAGCAAGCCTGCCAATGCGGCCGAGAAAATTTCACCAAAACCAATTGGGTTCACCTGAACCCCAGATAATACTTCTTGGAGATAGTCCATTTTTATGTTGTCTGCTGACGTGGCGTCAGCAATTCTATATTGTCAGCCCAAATTTCCGTATAATACTGGCGTTTTCCCTGCTTGTCGTCGTACGACGCATAATGAATACGCCCCTCAATATAGAGTTTATCACCTTTATGCACGAAACGCTCCACGATCTCGGCCAACTTATGCCAGCAAATCACGCTGTGCCACTCCGTACGGTCGGGCACCTGCGTTCCGTTCTGCAATGTGTATCCACGTTCGGTTGTTGCCAACGACAAACGGGCCACAGGCTGCCCCTGGTCCACATAGCGCACCTCAGGGTCCTTACCCACATTGCCAATCAACATCACCTTATTCATTTCTTGGATACCGTCATTACAAGATTAATTCATCACCTCTTTAGCCTTGCCCAGGAACACAAACTTAAAGTTCTTGCCCTTGGCCGAGGGGAACTGACTGCGCTCGTCCACACGCTGGCGCAAGTGCTCCACAATGCGGTTATAGCAGTCAAGACCCGACATGGCACGCACCTGAGCCACGAAATGCGTATCGCGATACTGGAACTTGCCCGTGCCAGGCACCATCAGCACACGCTTAAAGTCGATGCTGCCCTCATACCATCCATCACGCTCCTCGTTCAGTCGCATAATGATGGGCGATGCTGCACGACTCTTAGCCTCGCTGCCCTCACCGGGGCGAACGGCGCGCTTCTCCTTGAAGTCGAGCATGGTGGGTGCTTCAGTCTTTATAATGATGAAATATACACGTGGACGAATCTTATAGCGTTTAGGATAGAGCACATCACTAGCCACATAGTCACGAATATCAGCTTCCAAAACAGGATTCATGCCTATTTCATCGATGCTACTCAAAAAATCCAGAGCTTCTTCTACATTCGAAACAAGTGTCTCGTTGTCAAAGTATCTTAAGTATAAATTCATTTTTTGTGAGAAAAAGGTTGTGTTTCCTAAAAATAAAAAAAAGAGCGGAAAACGGGACTCGGACCCGCGACCCCAACCTTGGCAAGGTTGTGCTCTACCAACTGAGCTATTTCCGCAATTCTTATCAAAAAATAATCAAAAAAAGAGGTGAAGAGGAGGAGACTCGAACTCCCACGTCGCAATTGACACTACCCCCTCAAAGTAGCGCGTCTACCAATTCCGCCACCTCTCCAACACATTTTACATAT
>Ga0310786_10003176_pt1 | contig 24170 bp, 16 predicted proteins | sample AusTroGonzalo_MG_FD_203881 | JGI IMG/M metagenome (GOLD analysis project Ga0310786, IMG submission 203881) | Bovine rumen microbial communities from tropical cattle in Woodstock, Queensland, Australia - Gonzalo_03 (v2) (version 2) | ecosystem: Host-associated > Mammals > Digestive system >...
CCAGCACCTCGGCTACCAGATCGCCCTTGAGGTGCAGTTCGTCGAAGACTTCCGGAGCGTCGGCATGGGACCAGACCACTCGGCGGTCTTCGGGTTCAGTAAGTTTCTGTGCGATATCTATTCTCAAAGTGCCCCAAATTTAATAAAACGGGGGTATAAAGTCAATGGTGAGGGCGGGGGAAGCCTCCCCCGCGCTTCAACCGAATGTCATCCCCGGCTTGACCGGGGATCTCCCTTCGTTTTCCGCTTCCCCCCCGCCTAGGGGGCCACCCCCTAAAACCCCTGAACGCCATGCCGACCATCCCCGGACGTCATGCTGATGAAAATCAGCATCGGTTGTTCTAACCATCCGACCCTGCCCTGAGTGTCCTCAGGGTGACAAAGCGGCCCCAAACAGCCCGGGGGAACCCGCGGCATAAAAAAGTAAGAAACGTCTAATTTGCGAAATTTGAATAAAAACGGCATTCCGTTTCTGAAACGCCCTTTTTTTTGCCTGTCCGCATTTTGAAATTTCAATTTCATGAACTAAATTTTGCCCGAAAAAATGTTCTTTACGGTGCTCACATATCTGGTCATCGGGCTTTTGGCAGTTTTCTGCCTATTCTATATAGTCCTCGAGGTGCGGTTCTTCCGCGCCCTGGGTACCGTGCGCCTCGGTGAATCGGACGTGGAGCCCAAACCGCACGTGAGCGTCCTGATTTCCGCCCGTAACGAATCTACGGGAATCCGTGCCACGCTCGACTCCGTCCTCGCGCAGGACTACGCCGGCGAGTGGGACGTCTGGGTCGCCGACGACCGCAGCACCGACGACACCCCGGAAATCCTCTCGGAATACGCCAAGCGCAACCCGAAGCTACATATTATAACTATCAGGGACATCCCCGAAGGCGTAAGCCCCAAAAAGCACGCCCTCAGCCAGCTCATCGATGCCTGCGACGGCGATATCCTGTGCCTCACCGACGCCGACTGCCTCGTGAAGCCCTCCTGGGTCGCGGGCATCGTGGCCGAATTTGAACCGGGCATCGAACTCGTGGCCGGGCATTCCTACATCCCGACCGTCCCCGGCAAGTCGAGCATCCTCATCTGCATGCAGGCCGTCGAGACGCTCATCTACCGCGTGGCGGGTACCGCGGGCCTCGCGATGCACCTGCCCCTCACGAGCACCGGCAACAACCTCGCCTACCGCAAGAGCTTCTTCAAGAGCGTCCACGGTTTCGACAACGTCATCAAGATCCAGAGCGGCGACGACGACCTCCTGATGCAGAAACTCGCCGCGGACCGCCCGTGGGCCATGCGCTACTGCATCGCCGAATCGACGTTTGTCACCACCAACGGCAAGGAAACGCTCAAGGAACTCTGGGAACAGCGCAAGCGCTGGGCCTCCAAGACTATATATTATACGCCGAAAATCGTGTTCGTGCTCTCCATGGTGTTCCTGTTCCTCGCCATCCAGTGCATCGTAGCGGTTCTCGCCCCCTTCAGTTTCAAAATCCTCGTCGCCGCGCTCGTGGCCTTTGTCGCAAAATGCGTCGGCGACCTTGTCCTAATACTCCGCGGGCTTAGGATCTTCAGGCAGGAGCACCTTATCAAGTGGTGCATCCCCGTCGAGATCATCCACGCCCCCTTTACCGTTCTGGCCGTCCTCTTCGGCCTGTTCGGGCGCTTTAAATGGAAATAATGATGGCAACTACAAAGACTGCAAAAACAACGACCAAGACCGCAAAGACCACCAAGGCGGCAAAACCTGCGAAGGCACCCGCTGCCGGCAAGACGCTCATCATCGCAGAAAAGCCGAGCGTCGCCGCGGACCTGGTCAAGGTACTCGGTGCCAAGTCGTTTACCAAGAGCAACGGCTTCTACGAAAGCGACACGACCATCGTGAGCCACGCCATCGGCCACCTCGTGACCATCGCCGACCCGAAGGATATCGACGAACGCTACAAGGCCTGGGACATGAAGACGCTCCCCATGCTGCCCGAAAAGTTCCCGCTCGTCGCGACCCCCGCCACCAAGTCCCAACTTTCTACCGTCGGCAAGCTCATCAAGCGCAAAGACGTGACGACCATCGTGAACGCATGCGATGCGGGCCGCGAAGGTGAACTGATTTTCTTCTATATCCTCGACTACGTGCTCAAGGGCAAGTTTACGAACAAGACCATCAAGCGCCTGTGGATGCAGAGCATGACGCCTGCCGCCATCAAGGACGCCTTCGAGCACCTGCGCACCGCCGAAGAAATGGAAAGCCTCAAGGACGCCGCCCTCTGCCGCAGCGAAGCCGACTGGCTCGTGGGCATGAACGGCAGCCGCGGCCTCACCGCGTACAACAGCTCCATGGGCGGGTTCCAGATTACGCCGTGCGGCCGTGTACAGACCCCCACACTCGCCATTATCGTGAAGCGCGAAGAGGAACGCCTCCAGTTCGTGCCGAAAAAGTTCTGGACCGTCGAAGCCGATTTCGACAACGACGGCAACGCCTACCTGGGCAAATGGTTCGAAGGCGAAGGCAAAGACAAGCAGAAGCAGATTTTTGACGAAAAGAAGGCAAGCGAAATCCTCGCCAAGTGCAAGGGCAAGCCGGGCAAGATCGAAGAGACCACCGCCCCCAGCCAGCAAAAGTGCGGCCAGCTCTACGACCTCACCACGCTGCAGCGCGAAGCGAACAACCGGTTCGGGTTCAGCGCCAAGACGACGCTTTCGATTGCGCAGAGCCTGTACGAACATTACAAGGCGACCACGTACCCGCGTACCGACAGCCGCTGCCTCCCCGAAGACTACGTCACGACCGTCAAGGCGACCCTCGGCAAGATCGAAGGCCCGCTCAGGAAGTTTGCGTTGGAAGCCCTCGACAACAGCTACGTGAAGCGCACGCCGAAGGTTTTCGACAACACGAAGATTTCGGACCACTTCGCCATCATCCCCACGGGTGTTACGCCGAAGGGACTCTCCGAAGCCGAAGAAAAAATCTACACGATGATCTGCCAGCGCTTCATCGCGGTATTCTTCCCGCCGGCACAGTACCTCAACACGACGCGCATCACGACCGTCGAAGGCGAAACGTTCCTCACCGAAGGCAAGATCCTCGTGGACCCCGGTTTCAAGGCCGTCTACGGCAAGGACAGCGATGACGAATCCAACGTGCCGCCGCTGAAGGGTTCTGCCGCCAAGACGCTCGACGTCCGTGCGAACGACGACTTTACCAAGCCGCCCGCGCACTACACGGAAAGCACGTTGCTTTCCATGATGGAGAGCGCGGGCAAGCTCGTCGAAGACGACGAGCTGCGCGACGCCATGAAGGAGCGCGGGCTTGGTACGCCGGCAACGCGCGCCGCCATTATCGAAAAGCTCGTGAGCGACAAGTACGTCGTCCGTGACGGCAAGGAAATGATCCCGACCGCGAAGGCGTTCGACCTCATCAAGGTACTTTCGGCCATGAACTGCGACGCCCTCACGAGTCCGGAACTCACCGGCGAGTGGGAATACAAGATGGACCTCATCTCCAAGGGCAAGGAATCCCGCGAGAACTTCATGAAGGGCATCGTCGAGATGACCAAGAACATGGTGAAGAACATCAAGGGCTTCAAGGAAGAAAACACGACCGGCGAAGCGAAGTTCAGCCCGGTGAACGGCAAGAAGGTCTTCGAGACCGTGAGCCGTTACACCACCGAAGACGGCATCGTGATCCGCAAGATGATCGGCGGCAAGCGCCTTACCGACGACGAAATCGTGGAACTCCTCACCAAGAGGAAAATCGGTCCGCTTACCGGGTTCCGCAGCAAGAAGGGAGCCGAGTTCTCGGCGGTACTGACCATCAACGCCCAGAACAAAATCGAATTTGTCTTTGACGAAAAGCCCGAAGAAATCGAAATCGGCGCCAAGGTCGGCCAGTCGCCCGTCGACGGCACCGACGTCTTCGAGACGCTCACCGGTTACGTATCGCAAAGCTATATCGACAAGAAGCCCTCCGGACTTTCCCTCCCGAAAATCCTGCTCGGCAAGGAAATCCCGCCGGAAGAAATCAAGAACCTCCTCGACGGCAAGAAGACCGCGCTCATCAAGGGCTTCCGAAGCAACAAGACGCGCCGCCTGTTCGACGCCTACCTGCTGTTGGAAAAGGGCAAGCTCAAGTTCGACTTCCCGCCCCGCGAATTCAAGCCCCGCCGTTTCGGTAAAAAGAAAGAAGCTTAAGAAATCAAAATGATGAATAAGAAATGGTGCGTCATCGTGGCATCGGCCCTCCTTTTCGGGGCGGTTTTGTGCCATGCGGAAGAAGCACCCGTCAATTCAACTACCGCGACGAACGCAGATACGAACGTTGCAGCAAGCGCCGCGACAAGCGCTGCGGTTCAAGAGTCCGATGCGCCGGAACTCGTGGCGCTCGATACGGTGGCGAACAGCGCCGATACGATCAAAGCGAACCCCTACGGGCTCCCCGACGACCTGATGCCGCTCTGGAATTCCCTTTCCATCAAGCAGAAGGCCGCCCAGATGGTGATGGTCTACATGACCCCGGCCGACTTCATGCTGAAAAACGAGTTCGGCGGTTACCTGGTGATGAAAAACCACCTCAAGAACCTGGACAAGTTCACCGCGAACATCCGCACCGTCAACGATTCGATGCGCATCAAGCCGCTCGTCGCCGCCGACCAGGAAGGCGGTCTCGTCAACCGCATCTCGGTCATCTCGCCCAAGTGGGCACACACCCCTAGCGCCAAGCAAATGCGCCAGATGACCGAGGATTCCATCCGCGCCCTCGCCCACGAAATCGGCTCCGTCCTCGACAGCGTCGGCATCAACCTGAACCTTGCCCCGGTCCTCGACCCGGCCAAGGACAGCCGCCACAAGAATTCCTTCATGGAAGAATCCAACCGCTCATGGGGCGAAGACACGCTCAACGCCCCCAAGGTCCGCGCCTTCGTGCAGGGAATGCGCGACAGCCGCGTGCAGTGCGTCTCCAAGCACTTCCCCGGTTATGACTCCTGGACCAATAGCGACCATCAGATTGCGGTCAGCGCGACGCCCAAGGCGAAGATTGCACACAACGTTGAATTCTTCAAGGCGCTTTCAAGCGACATCCCCGTCACCATGATGTCGAGCGTACGCTTTATCCGCATTTCGAACCGCCCCGCCGTCTTTGAACCGCGCATCGTGAAGATGGCCCGCGACATGTCGCCCGAAACCGTCATCCTCACCGACGACCTGTGGGGCGTTTCGCTACGCGCCTGGGTCAGCGGCACCGAACGCGTGAAGGGCAAGGGCTACCCGGCCAAGGACTTCCGCAAGCTCGTACGTACGGCGCTCATGGCCGGCAACGACATGTTCATGATTACGTACCCGCAAAAAGCCGTCGAGATGGTGAACTACCTTTCTTCGATAGCCAAGCAAAGCCACAAGTACAAAGAGCGCATCGAGGAATCTTGCGCCCGCATCTTGAAGATGAAGTACAAAGCGGAACTTATTGATTTAGACGAGAAGTAGGCGATCGGCGTCGCGGCTCATAGCTGACGGCTCAGCGCTTTTTCAAGTTCTTCACTTCTTTTAGAATCTTTTCCGGCCCGACCTTATTGTAGGCGAGTTTTAAAATCTCGGCACAGGCAAGCGTATCGTCCATCGCGCGGTGATGGTGGAAATCGCTCAGCCCGAGCGATTCCGTCAGGTTGTGCAGGCTATAGCTCGGGAACCCGGGAAACACCCGGCGCGAAAGCTTTACCGTACAGAGCCGCGGCGGGTCAAACGTAATGCAACAGCGCTTGAGTTCCGTACGCATCATCTTCAAATCGAACTGTACGTTGTGCGCCACGAAAATGCGGTCGCGCAAAAGCTCGTCCACCTTTTCGGCGATTTTCTGGAACTGCGGCGCCCCCTGAACCATTTCATCGGTAATTCCCGTCAACTTCTGTACAAACGGGCTTATCGGGGCACCCGGATCCACCAGCGTATGGAACGTCTCGACGATTTCCGTATCGTCAACCAGGGCGATTCCCACCTCGGTAATACGGTTCATTTCGCCCGCGCCACCCGTGGACTCTACATCTACTACGGCAAATCGCATCGAGCCTACCGTATGGGAATATCAATATCGAGCGTAGCGTTTCCGCGGGCCATTTTCACGCGGGCTTTCAACACCTTGGACTTGGGCTTGCTCATCACGGGGACAATCAAGAGGTTGCTAACGCCCGGGTCTTCGCTCGGCTTCGCTTCCGAATCCGGGACCGTCTTCGTAAAGATGGGCTTTTTACCCTTGTCGAAAACCATATAGGTCAATTCGCGAGGCATTCCCTTCTTGATCTGCTTGGTGGCGACCTGGAAATAGATCAAGCCGCCCTTGGGCACCTTGCGGAGGCTATCCCTGATTTCTTCTTCCGTGGCGAGATCGGCCTCCATGGCCATGCGCACGTCCTTTTTCACCTTGTCGTAAGAATCGTAGAGGACCGACACGTTGAACTTCGCATCTTCGGGAATCGCATCGGGGCGCACGTCACGAATCTTCGAGTTGTTCTGGTAATATTCCCAGCGGCCATTGTCATGCAAGATTACCGTAGCACCGTTGGACGTTGTCGCCACGATATCATCGGCAACTGCATACGACACAAAGAAGGCCATAAGCAAAAACAAACCTAAACGCATCATTGTATACTCCAGGAGGGGGGAGGGAGTTTTTTTCATTAGTTAATATACAACAAAAAACATAAAACAGAGCGCTCGTAATAATTTTTACGCATTCTTTCGATTGTTATCTTTACAACATGTGCGGTAAAATACGTTTCGCCCCGAGTCCGACCGGATTCCTTCACGAAGGGCACCTCCTTTCGGCGCTCTACGTGTGGGCTGCATCACAGAAGTGGAATCTGAAAGTCCACCTCCGCATCGAAGATCACGACAGAGGCCGTGCCCGCGACGAATACATCCAAAGCATCTACGAAGACCTCGCCTGGTTTGGCTTCCGGTGGGATTCGCAGAGCATCCAGAGCGAACGCGAAAGCGTTTACCGGCGTGCGCTCGAATCGCTTGAAAGCCGCGGCCTCGTCTACCCGTGTTTCTGCAGCCGCAAGCAGCTCGAAGAAGAAAATCCCAAGAGCGAGACGGGCGAAATCGTGTACCGCGGGAAGTGTTTTTTTAGACGAGAGACGAGATATACAACACTTGGGGCTTTGCCCCATAGTGGACGTTATCCACTTTGTGGAGACGAGAGACGAGAGATGGATGGCGATGGACTGCCGCCGCATAACCTGCGCGTCGTTATTGCAGATAAAGTAATCAAATGGCACGACCTGCGGTTGGGGGACTTCAGCGAGAATCCCAAGGAGCAGTGCGGGGACTTCCCTATCCGCGACCGCGACGGCCAATGGACCTACCAGTTCGCCGTCTGCGTGGATGATATTGACGAAGGTATTACACACGTCATACGCGGTGAAGACCTCCGCAGTTCTACCGCAAGGCAAATCGCCCTGATGGAACTCCTGGGCCGCCCTACCCCGCCCCTCTACCTCCATCACGGGCTCATCACGGACCCGACGGGGAAAAAACTTTCCAAGCGCGAAAAGGCGCATAGCCTACGCCAAGACCGCGACTGCGGAGCCTCCGCCGAGGAACTCCTGGGCAGGGTATGCTTCAAGGGCGGTCTTACCCCGTCCCCCGCGCCCCTCAGCCTAGAACAGGCTTTATCTGCAACCCTCGCTCGATTGTAAAAGTTTTATTCATCGAAAAAAAGTATATTGAAGGCATGACGCAGGTTTGTCCTTCTGAAATAGTCAATAAGATTTGTAAAGAAGCCGAGAACTTTGACTCCAAAGACCGCCTTTTGAACTTTTCGACGAAAGGCGATTTCCAGACTCCGTTGCTTCTCGAAGCCGGCGACCTGTTTTACGAAAAATGGCTCAAGTCCGGGACCCCGCTCCCCTTCGAAACATTCCTCCCGCTGTCGCAGACCTTTACCGCCCAGCAGAAGATGGAGACGACGGAGCAGTTCGCGAAGGTCCTCAAGTGCAAGGCCGAAGATTTTCTGTGCGCGGACCTCTACCTCCTCATGGGGTTCCTCAAGTGGGACGGTAACGCGCTCGCCCCGAGCATCCTGATTCCGTTAGACGTCACGCCCGACATGAAGTCGCTCTCGATTTCCCCGCGCGGGCCTATCGAAAACGTCATCCTCCGTCAGCGCCTCAAGGACGTCGTCCAGCTGCCGCGAACCGAAGACGCGACCATCAACGGAAAGTTCAGCATCCTCCTGTACTTCTCGCTGTTCGAGAAGGCGATTGCGGCAGAGAAAAAGTGGAAGTTCACGCGCCACGGCATGAGCCTCGCGTTCTTCAACACGAACCGCATGCTGCTCAAGAAGCGCCTGGAACGCGGCTTCAGCGAAAAGAAGACCGACGCCTCCCCCTTCCTGAAGGGCCTGTTGGGTGACGAGGGTTTCCGGTTCAAGGAATCCGTCTTCGAAGAAGCCGACTTTGACCAGGTGTACAATCCGACGGATTACTACTTCCTGTACCCCACGGATTCGCACACGACGAAGGTCACCATCGATGCCCTCGACGAAACGACGGCGTATGCGGTACAGGCACTGCCCGGCACCTCCAAGATCAAGGTTGCCGCCAACATCGTAGCCGAATCCGTCGCCAAGAAAAAGCGCACGCTCGTCGTGGCACGCCGTTCCATTTCAAAGCAGAGCATCTGCGACGCGATTCACCCCAAGTTCCGTTCGTTCAACGGTCCGGAACGCGACGTTATCGCGAAAGACCTGCGCAAGACGCGCGACGAATTTTCGTCTTACTACAAGATCGTCAACAAGACTTCGCCGACAGGGGACGGCTCCCTCGCCGACATCCTCCAGGAATTCCGGGACAATCCGCCCACGAAGGCCAAGTTCCCCGATTCCATTTTCAAGGGCGTCGCAGACCTGCCGTACAACCGCTACAAGGCTATCAAAGAGACGCTCGAAGAACTCGTCAAGCTGTACTTCGAGCAAGACGGCATCAACGCCCGCAAGACTTTCGAAAAGATCATGGCGCCCAGCCTTGATCAAGACGCCAAGGAAAAGGTCGCACGCGAACTCGAAACCGCAACGACGCTTTCCAACGAGCTCAAGCCGCTGATAGACACCTTCCAGGAAATGAATCTTTTCCCGACAGGCGCCTACCTCGCCACTCTGTCCGACCTGCTTGGAATCATCCAGAAATCTTTCAGCTCGGACACTCCTGATTTTGAACGTTGGGACCTGCGTTCCAACAACTGGATTGCCTACAAGGACACGCTCCTCGGGCTCCCCGAAGCGGGCGACAAGTGGGTCCGCTACCGCAGGCAGACATCGGATATTTACACCGACGACGCCGTCGACCAGAACGTGCTTTCGGCACGCGAAGAATTTGCAGCAAGCCTCAAGGTCAAGCTCAAAGGCCTTTCGGACCACTACCGCAATTCGCGCAAGGTGCTCATCAAGGCCATCCGCAATCCCAAGTCCATTACGAGCGATACGCAGCTGCTCGACTTCATCGACACGCTTATCGACCTGCAAGACAACAAGCGCGCCTATAGGGATTCTTCTGTCCTCGGGGCGCACCTGCTCGGCAAGGACTGGCTCTACGAGAAGTCCAACTGGATTGAGCTGAACAACAAGATTACTTTCGTCTACAACTTCCGCGAAATCCACAAGAACGATCCGCACCTCGATTACCTGCTGCTGATTCTTGAAAACTGGCATCACATCAAGCAGTTCCTGCCCGACATGGGCAAGTACATCGAATCGGTACAGAAGTTGACCGAAGCCATCCGTAGCCTTTCGAAGGAACTGAACCTCGATACACCGCTTGAAGGATTGAGCATCGAAAAGTGGCTCGACGAAATCCGCAGCTGGAATGACAACTGGAACTTGCTGGACATCCACGTCAAGACGACCGTACTGCTCCAGAGCCTGGAATCGTCTGAATGCAAGGGCCTCGCGGAATACGCCAGGAATTCAAACGCCAGCTGCAAAGACCTCGTGCAGGCCTTCGCGCAGTGCTGGACCCGAAACCAGATTCAGCTGCTGACGAAAAAATGCCCGGACCTCTTTAGCCTGCCTCCCAAGGAACGTGCGGTGAAGGGCAAGACCTTCCAGACGCAGTTGGACCAGTTCTCCAACGCGAACTTCAGGGCCGTCCATGCCGCTATCGAAGCGGATCCGGAACTGCTGCGCATCGCCGCGCTCGACGAGACGTACAACATGGACAACCAAGTCTACGACGTCGCCGTCATCTTGGACGCGGACTGCATCTCGGTCACGGAAGCGTTCTCGACCATCTGCATTGCGAACAAAGTCATCCTCATCGGCGACCCGCACATGCCGACGTTGGAACCGCAGCCGTTCGACGCCTTTACAAACATCTTGCCCCGCCAGAGCGCTTTCTTCCTGGAAAGCATTCTCGCGTCAGCCTTGCGCAAGGGCATCCCGACCCGCGAACTCTGGTTCGCCACGAACTACAACGACATCGCGCTTGTGAACTTCGCGAATGCGAAGGTCTACAACTACGGCATCAAGCAGTTGCCCATGCCCAACCGCAAAAAGAGCAACAGCGAGACGCTGAAGGTCGTGCCCGACAAGGTCATGGCGATTGCGAAGACCGCTATCCAGCACGCCGAGAAACATCCCGGCCAGACGCTCGGTATTATCGCCTTCCACCAGGCGCGCTGCTTCGAAATCGAAGCCGCCATCCGCGCCCTTATCGCGAAGGATTCTCCGGCGGCCAGGTACTTCGACCAGCCCAACCCGACCATCCGCTACTACGTCAAGACGCCCGACAGGGCCGTCGACAAATACCGCGACGTCTTGCTCGTCTGCATCGAAATCGAAGGCAACGACAAGATATCGGCCGAACGCAAGCTGGCCCTCTGTTCCACGCTCGCCAGGCAGGAACTCCAAGTTTTCGTCTCCAAGGAAGAAGTCGAGAAGCACAACGTCCCGAAGGCAAACCTCTTCTGGGAATGGATCAGCTACCTCGAAAAGAAGGAATTGCCCGAACCGCCCGAAGTCCAGCACGAAGAATCTCCGCTGTGCCCGCAGGTCCAGGAACTCCTGAAGCAAGAGAACATCTCCTTCGAGACTCAGTTTGCCCCGGGCGGCATCGCCGTCGGGCCCGTCGTCGTTGACGCGAACAACTCGCGCCGTTTCCTCGCCGTTGTCGAGGACGACTGCACTACGGAACGTTTCCGCGAATCGGTCGAAGACCGTGAATACATCCGCCCGACCTTCCTGCGCCAGCTCGGCTGGAAGGTCATCCACCTGTGGCTCCCCTTCTGGTACATGTCCGACAAGGACGAGAAGGACCACCTCATTACGACTATTGCCATCGAGCAGAGTGTCGCTCCGCCGCCCGTTGAAGACGCAACGGTAGAAGACCTGGAAGTGGCCGAAGAAGCGACTAGCGATGTGAGCACCGTCCAGTACGCGGTTGTGCACCCGAAGATCGAAGGGACGCCGCACGATAAGCCCATCGCCGAGCTGCCGGCCGCCGCAATCATCTCGCAGCTCAAGTTCTACGTGGACCATGAATCCCCGATTCACGAAGAGCTGTTGCTCCAACGCCTGCTCGAACTGCACCATGTCGACCGCGCCGGTCCGATGATTTCAAAGGCGCTGAAAGACGCTATCAAGCTCGGCTTCCAGAACCAGAAGTTCATCAAAACCGGGAAGTTCTTCTACTCGACCAAGAACCCGCCTGTAGCGCTCAGGAACCGCAGCACGCGGCCCGATTTCGAGCGCAAGCTGCAATACGTCGCGCCCGAAGAACGTGCGTTATTGCCGGCCACGATGGACGAACGCGCCATCAAGATGACGCTCGGGCTTTTGGAATAATCGATTAGCGAATCTTTTTGAGCGGCGAACTGTTTTATACAGTTCGCCTTTTTTATGGGCGTGAACTACTTAATCTTCACGACGAAGGCGTTGATGTTATAAGCCGAAAGCTCGCGGGCCTTGTCGTCGGCAGCCTTCTTGGTCGTCCACCCACCGCCACGGAGTTTGTAGAACGGAGCGTCGAACACGACCTGGATGGCATAGCCCGTGCTGGCCGAAATCTGGGCCCTACGGCGCTGAGCCGCATCGAAGTCGGCCACAGCCTCGAACTGCAACATGTAATAGCCGTCCGCCTTGTTAGACTTGGCAGCAGCCTTCCCTGCCACCGCCCCCTGGGACACATTGGTCGTATCGCGCAAGGACGCATTCAAAGCAGGCTTATATTCGTTTCCACGGAACAGGGAATCCAAATCCGTCGGTTCTCCGGCCCATACCAGGCCGACCATTGCAAGAGCTAATAGCATTTTACGCATGAACCAAATGTACAAAAAAGAGGGCGCCCTCAGGGCACCCTCTAAAGAGTATTCTACAAAAACCGCTTATCTTTTCTTCTTGGGCGGACGACGTGCACCCCAAACTTCGGTGCCATCCATCTTGTTCTTCTTCTTGAAGGCATCCGTCAAGTAGACGTAAGAGTTCCACTTCACGATGTAGGCTCCGGTTCCAACCATGCGGTTCTGATCGGAAGTCATGTTCCACGCGATGTAGAAGTTACGGTTGTTGCTGAAGCAGTTTTCGCCCTTATGATCCGGGTCGAAAATCGAATCAGTACAGTAGACCTTCTGGCTCTTGTGAGTGACATACCCACCGAGGTTCGTGAAGATTGTCATTTCGTAGTAGAAGTAGACTTCATCCGCATGCTTAGCAGCTTCTGCGAACGTGTTGCTGGAGTTCATCAAGGACTTCATATCCGTCTTGAGGTACTTACCCAGGGTTCCCGGGAATTTGGCCTTGATAGAGTCGAGGCTGTAGTTCTGCGGGACGGTAAAGAGTTCGATCGGAGGATCCTTGACCTTGGACTGGTCGATGTAACCGTAGTTGATAGACTGGTCGGCCACTTCAGCAGCACCTTCCAAGATCACCCACGGGCTGGGCAGGCGAGAACCACCGGGGAGGTAATCCGTCGGGGAGTTCCAATGCATGCTGCGATCATCGGCACGGAGGGTATCGCTACCCGGAACATTGATCTTAGCAGTATCTTCCCAGATGAGTTCGTCGGCACGGAAGCGGACATAGTCACCCACGTGCGGAGACGGACGCTGAGCGTTGTTGTTCTGGAAGCGGAGCTTCAGAGTATCCTTCACGGTCGGGCCGTTCTGAGACAGCACTGCGCGGTAGCGGTTAGAGCTCTTGAGTTCCGTTGCAGAGTTCAGGTAGAAGCTGAAGCCTTCCTTCGTGAACTTGTCGTCCAGGAGGTTAACCGGTTCAGAAAGCACGAGAGTCAGGTTGTCGAAGGAGCTTCCTTCAGATTCCGGCATGACCATTGCACTCTTGATAACAGGAGCGACACGGTCGACAATCGCACCACTGAAGGCCTGAGACACGGCATGGCCCTTGTCTTCGAAGTGAGCCCAGGAACTGACTTCATTGGTAGACGTTCCGGCAGTCTTGATGCCCTTGGAGAACTTGTAGTCCTTGCCCTGGCCACCAATCCGGATAAGCGGCTTACAGTATTCAACCTGTCTAGACACACCATCATCATTCGTGAGGGTCTTTACGTCACCGCAAGTAGCGCCCGCGACGATGTCGGCATGGCTGATCTTGACAGAATCAGGAGCCTTGGCATCGGCAGGTTTGTTATCCCAACGGACAAACACGGAGTCCGGCAAGGAGTCCTTCGCGATAGGACGGTTATAGTAGATTGCGATAGAGTCAGCAATACCGTCGAGGTACTTCTGATTTTCCGGAGCATATTCCTTCGGCAAGGAAAGCTTGGAAGCCGGCACGGGGCCATCGACGTCGAAGATATCGACGAGCACCGGATACGGAACCGGAGGTTCGCGGAAGTAAATCGGCGTGTAAATAGCAGAAGTCAGGTTCGGGTTACCACCGACAACATGAATCACGGCCGGATCACGCTTGGACGGATCATCATCCGAACGGTATTCCTTCAGCGAGCGGAGAGAAATCATACCGCGGCCATTGACGATTGCAACAGCGGAGTCGCTCAGGAGTTCAAGCTTCGCAGACGTCTGGCTACCAAGCTGCAGCGCGAAATTACATTCCGTACAGAGGGTCATGGCACCAGAGCCATCACCAACCGGCTTGAATGCGGCAAGGTAGAATTCATAGTAAGTTCCCACCCAGCGTTCGTACGTTTCCGAACGATAGACCTGCGGGTCACCCTTCGTAACAACGTCCGTCGTCGTGACGCTGTCCACCATGAACTGGAGCGACGGGGCGAAGAATCTGATTTCAGCCTTATCGCGGCCAGCAACACCGATATGGTAGGACATCGGAGACTGAGTCATACCAATCAGGGCGGCAGTCACATAAATCGTATCAACACCGGAGGGACCGATCGTCCTCGCTAAGCCCGAGGGGAAGGGTTCCAGTTCGCCGGCTGCATTACGCACGTACACGGTCAGGCCCGCATCCATTTCAAGCAAATAGCTCTGGTTCGGAGCACTGCTCACGTCCATTTCGAGCGGATCGGAGCAGGCTGCGTTACCCTGGCACGGGTCGGCAATGGCAGAAATGTACAGCGGAACGAGTTCGTCGCCCATGGCATCCTTCTTAAAGGCGTATGTCTGGCCAGGCAGAGCGGTACCGTTCGAGTCAATCGCAATAGCATCTCTTGTAGCAATATCCAGTTCACCGTTCACCTTGAAGGAAATCTTCTTGGACTTGCCTTCCAAAGTAGCAACGAGGTAGTAACGTCCCGGGCCAAGCGTGCACCTATCCTTGGTGATAACCGGCATAGACGGGTCGTTCAAGTCGATACAACCCTTGCTGATGGTATGCAGAGGAACAGACGCCATAATGGTATCGCCATTGGGACGAATCAAGGAATAGTCCGGAGCAATGACGCAGTTCGTATCGATCTTGTTGCCGCCAGACAGCTGGGCAGCGCATCCGCCGGAACCGCTCGTCACCATGCAAAGCTGATGCTTTTCGGTTGCACCGGCCTTCGTCGGCTTGTCGATAAGACCCGTCTTCTGCTGGATATACATGTTCGTCTTGATACGCACGTTACTCATAGTGGTACGGCGGTCGCAGAAGAACACGTCAATATCATAGGTCACACCTTCCTGCAGTTTCTGACCATTCTTGCCCTTGAATTCATCGAGGTTCACGTAACCCGGAGCGGCAAGGTGGGTACCACCGAGGTCCACGGCGAGCTTGTTATCGATAAACACCCAGATGTCGTCGTCACCGCGGAAGCTGAAGCGCAGGCCCGGCTTGAAGACGAAGTTTGCATGGGATTCGAAGCAGAACTGCTGGTTACGGTCAACCTTAGTGCGGGAGGCCGGATCATCGGTACCCCAACGCGGTGTTGCACCCGTCGTACTCGCCGAAACAACATTCCCAGTATTCTCTTCATACATGGGCCAACCATCCGGAGCATCGCCGATACAATAGTTACCCCAGCACCAGACGTCATCCGAAACGTAGGCATCCTGCGTCACCGTCTTCGGATACCAATCATACAGGTCACCACCCTTGGCATACTTGCCTTCGCAATCGTGTCCGCCTTTCCAAGTGGAGCTGTTGCAGACCAGGTCCATACGCGGGGCTTCTTCGCCACTGCGTTCATCAATCTTACGCATATAGGGAATCATGTACACCGGGCCCTGGGCAGGATGCGGAGTACGAGCAGCCGGAAGCGGAGTCTGGTTCGGGTCCGCTTCAAGAATCTTGGCATTGGCAGCCGCATCGTTTTCCCATTCCACCGGATAGAAGCCGCCCCTAATGGCAGGCTTGGCACCCGGGCTGACAAAGTTATCGGAGTCAAATTCCCAACGGTTGTCAACAGCACGGCCGAACGGCATGTCGTAGCAAGACATTTCGTTCACACCCGGAGTATAGTTGAACAGCATGTCGAAAATCTGAGAGCTCGGGAAGCACTTCTGAGCATTCGCAGAATTGGAGAGGTGCGGTTTCTTGTCGTCACCCAAAATACTATCCACAATTCCCTCATGGACACCGATACAGCTAGACACGTATTGCTGGGCCTGCGCCTTGGAAATATTAATACCGGCGGCGGTATTCGTCACGCCCACCTGGCAATCGTCATTTGCATTATAGTCAACGCCCTGCTGCCACTTGTCGCAAGAGAAGGACGGGTGCAGGCTAGCATCGGTATCGTAAATAATGGCCGCAAGGTTATAGCTACAGCTACCTTCCACCATCGGGTCGGAACCATAGAAACCACCATCCGTTTCAGTCAGCCAGTCATTCTGGTCCGGAATAAAGAAAATCGTATTCGAAGAATAGGCTTCATAGTAGGTCTTTAGAGGAATCAACTCGGCGACATCCCCTTCTTCTGCCGTACCGTTCTTGCCAAGGGCGGATTCGAGGTTCTGGGCATCGTCACGCATAAACACGACGCTGTCCGAAACCGGTTCGCCAAACCATACGTAATAGAACCATCCGCAACGTTCCGGGTCAGCCGTCATGCGCACGGCAGACTTACCGCCGTCCAAGCTCACCATCGGGATAGCGGCCATCCAGGCATCGTCTTCCTTCGGAACGAGGAAGTAAATATACTGGGCGTCAGGAGGATTCGCAGACACTTCCGTTCTGCCAGCGACCTTCGGGTTCTCGTAGATATAGATCTCATTTTCGTCACCGGGGCAAGTAATGAGCAATTTCGAGAAATCGGAGCGAGCCTTGGCATCGCCAAAAGCCTTTGCATCCACGACGCGCGGGACAGGATAATCGAGCTGCGTGCTGTTGACGAAAGCGAAGCCGTTATCTTGCGTATTCGGCTGCGGCCTAATTACAGAGGAGAGATCCAATGTAATATATCCAGCGCCATTCTTGGTCGCCGTCGCAGGAATTGCGTAAGTTTCATTCGCAAAGAAAATGTAGCTGGAAGTCCAAGAATCCGGCAACTTGACATGCACGGTTCCCAAGCATCCCGCAAACGCTCCTTGCACCCCTGCAAGAAGCAACATTATACCTAACACACGTCCCATAAGAGACACTTTATGTTTTTTCATAATTTCTTTATCCATTTAGGTTCTCCAGCCTTGGCATAACAAAAAGACCTGGCTTCTTGCGATGCCACACCGGCATAAAATTTACCCTTTTCTTTTCAAAAACGGGTGCTTTTTTTTAAAATTAAATATTAAATAACATTTACATTCACACAAAAGTGAATTCTCATAAATCTTGAGGCCTAAATCACACATTTTCGACCACGTACGTAAAAATCTTTTTACACCTTTGCGGCGCGATTTCAAAAATATCCCAAGCCGTCACCGCCACCGAAAAAAATATCTAGATTTCTACATATAATCGGAGAGATTCATGCAGGATTTTGACCAGACTATCGCAACACCGGGCAAGACCATCCAATTCAGAAAATTCGAATTGCGCCCGCACCTGATAGTGCTATATCCGCAAGCCCAATTCAAGCAGATCCCCCTCGAAACGGGGAGCGTCATCTTGGGGCGTGGGCAAGATGCAGGAATCCGCCTCGACGACGAGCTGGTCAGCCGCAAGCACTGTTCGCTCACCTTCGACGGCAAATCCGTGATAGTCAAGGACTTAGGAAGTACCAACGGGACCTACGTTGACGGTCAGCCCATAAGCGAACTCGTCCTGGAACCCGACAACCGCCTCCAAATCGGAAAGATGGTCTTGAAAATAGACTTCAAGGACCAGAACGAAGAAGCCTTCGACCGCGAACTCTTCGAGGCGGCCACGATGGACCCGCTCACAAGGATTTCCAACCGCCGCACGTTCTTCGACCGCGGGCTCGGCGAACTGGCGCTTGCCCGACGCAACAACTTCTACGTCCACACAATCATGGTGGACGCCGACCACTTTAAGCAAGTGAACGACACCTGGGGTCACCAGTGCGGCGACATGGTGCTTAAAGAAATCGCCCGAATCCTGAAAGACGAAAAGCGCGAATCCGACCTGTTGGCCCGTTACGGCGGTGAGGAATTCGTCTTGCTGCTCGCGGGGATTGGCCCGGAAGACGCCAAACGCAGTGCCGAGAGGCTGCGCATGGCCGTGGAACGCCACCGTTTTTCCTGGAACGACACCGTCATCCCCGTGACCATCTCACTCGGGCTCGCGAGTAAGCTGGGAGCCGAAATCCCGACCGTCGAGGAGATGATCGCCGAAAGCGACAAGCTGCTCTATATCGCCAAGGAAAACGGCCGAAATCAGGTCGTAACGGCTTAAATCGGTCTGCATCGGGGAACCGCCCCGCGTTCTCAAAAAATTTCTCAATCCTTGGGGACGGATTATATATATTATAGGCGTGAGCCGTTTTCTAGACATATACCAGTTTACGCACTTCCGGAAGTTCCTGGAAGAATACCAGACTGCCCGCGCCCAGGCGGAGCCGTCTTTTACGCGTACTGAAATCTGCAACCTGCTCGGGCTAGAAAAGAGCCGCAGTTATTTCGCCGACGTGCTCCGCGGCAAGAAGGTCAGCCCCCGCATGGTGGCGAAGTTCATCGAAATCCTCGAACTCGACAAGAAAGAGGCGAAGTATTTCGAGACGATGGTGGAATTCGACCAGGCCAAAAGCGACGCTGCTCGCAATTCCGCGATGCAGGAGCTTTTAAAACAGCACCCGAATCCGCAGCATATATTAAATGAAGACGCCTACGAATATTACAGCCGCTGGTACCACAGCGCCCTTTTCGTTATCCTCGACGCGATGGACGTGGGCGACGACCTGACCCCGGTACAGAAGAGGATCTTCCCGAAGGTCCCACTCGGCAAGCTGAAGGATTCGCTTGAACTGCTGGAACGCCTTGGGCTTGCCCGCAAGAATGCGGACGGATTCTGGAAACCGACCAGGGAAAGCATCAGCAGCGGACCATACAACAACGCGGAACTCATCAAGCAGTACCAATTGCAGTGCTTTGAACTCTCGAAGCAGGCGCTCATCACGCCGCCCAAGAAGCCGACGGTCATGAGCACGCTTACGTTCAGCATTTCGAGCGAGGCGTACAAGAAGCTCGAAGCGGAACTGCAGGAATTCAAGGCGAAGGCGCGCCGCATTATCGGCGAAGACGAAGAAAAGGCGGATGGAGTGTACCAGATGAACATCCACCTGTTCTCGAATTTGGAGTAGGGGTTTGGAAATGAAAAACGAAAATTTAAAAGTGATATTCCTTTTTTTGGGGGCGGTGTTGCTATCGCTGGTTGTAGCTTGTAGTGAAAACACGGAAGCGGCAGGCGTGATTTCGGAAACGGAATCAGGAAAGACCATTGCAGGCATCGTCGTAGACGCAAACGGCTCCCCCATGGCAAACGCCCACGTGGCACTGCTCAAAAACGTCAACACGTACTACGGTTTTTCTTCGCCGACTATTCTCAGGCAAACCCGCTCGGACAGCCTCGGCCAATTCCTTTTCGAAAATATTCCGGCATCCAGTTTTTCCTTGATGACATCCAACCAGGACCTTTCCCAGAGCCAACTAGACTCATCGAATCTTCTACTGGGATATGCACGCATCCCCTATACGTTTACAGACACCCTGATTGACACCCTTAATTACCAAATCAAGACTATGGGAACCGCAACCCTCCTCATTTCCACAGCCTTTAAATGCTACGAGGCCAATCGCCACATATACATAAGCGGAACATTTGCCAACCCCCTTATCACCGAGGAAGACGTCAAAAGGGGATTTATCGAAATCAAGGGCATCCCCGCAGACACAACATTTAACGACGTTTCCGTAGCCCTATACGACCAAAGCGTCACATGTTACCAATTCATATCGCTTGGAAAAGCAACCATTGCGCCGGGCAAAACGCTCTACATGGGCGCAATCCTTTCAAAGAATGAACTACCCTATGCAGCGACTCTTGCCGACGTCATTGGGAACATCACTCTTGAATTACCTTCTAGCGTTCGAGATTCCTTCCCTGGCTATGAAATTGATTCGCTCATCCTGCCTGTCAAGTTTTCAAAGGAAGGGAACTATTCCATTTCAACACGCGACGGGAACACCCAGGATGCAAAGCAAAGCTACACCTGCGGCGATTCCGTTTGCTACTGGGCGGCAATTCCATTTACGGAACCGACGCAACCCATACTCCTGTTGGCAAACTACGAACAAATGTACCATCAACCGGCACCTCTCGCCACCTACAGAGTAAAGCATTTTTCCGCAGAAGTCGAACCGGGAACTTCATTGAATAAACAGGTTTTCTCCGAAGACACAAGCTTCGCCATCAGTTTCTGGATCCACTCCGAAAGCGCAGAAAGCGACTCCTCCCAGAGCATCCTGTCCGCAATGAACAACGGCATGGGGTTTGAAATCGGCACTTGTGAAAACGACAGGCAATTCGCCTGCACAAACATCCACACCGGGCTGGACTCCGCAAACGGAAATACCGTCATCAGCGTCAAGGCTCAAATCCTAGACGGGAAAAAACATCACTATTCCATGGTCCTTCACAAGAAGCACTTGACGGTCGCTGTCGACGGCATCGCCATCCGTGATACCGACTTGAAGCTTTCACCCCAGTTCTACGAACTTGGCGGAATCACGACGGGCTCCTATGCGCTGGGCAACTTCATGCACTATTCCTTCGGAGACTTCATCCGCAAATCTGGGGACAAGGACTGGAACCGCCTCAAGGCCTGGCTCAAGGCCTTCTACGAAATGCAGAAACAGTAAAGCCTATTCCTTTTTTATTATATTGGTTCATAATGAAAACTCTCGTCCACGACAGAAAGGTTTGTCTCGCTTGCGCAGGCTGTGTCGGCATATGCCCCAAGATGGCGCTCGACATGTACGGCCTCGACCTGCAAATCGACAACGAAAAGTGCATCAAGTGCGGCATCTGCACCAAGGCGTGCCCCGTCGGTGCGCTCAAGATAGCGGAGGAAGCCGATGCTTGATTCCAACTATGATGTCGTGGTAATCGGTGCGGGGCCGGGCGGTTCCGTGGCCGCGAGGAACCTCGCACGGGCGGGGCACAAGGTTTTGCTCCTCGAAAAGCGCGAACGCATCGGATTCCCGGTACGTTGCGGGGAGGCGAGCACTACGCTGGCCGACCTGCAGACTTACGGCCCTATCGACGAGAGCTGCATCGAAAGCATTATCAACGGGCTGTTCATTTACGGCCCGGCCGGCGTGAATATCGAAGTCCCGAAACCGGCGACGGGAATCATGCTGAACCGCGAAATTTTTGACCCGTGGCTCGCGAAGCTCGCTGCCGATGACGGCGCGGAAGTAGTGACTTGCGCCCGCGCGGAATTCGTTGGCAATGTCGAAGGCGGCAAGCGCATGGTCCGCGTCGTGCTCGGCAAAGGCGACGGGAACGGGAGCGTCACCGAAATAGGGACGCAGGAAATTTTTGCAAAGATGGTCATCGCCGCCGATGGCGTAGAAAGCCGCATCGGCCGCATGGTAGGCCTCAAGAGCGCTCAGGACCCGCGCGAAACCTGCACGGGAGTCGACATCCAGGTCCAGGGGCTTTTAACAAAGCCCGACTACCTCACCTTCTGGCAAGGCCATGACTTTATTAACGACGGTTACATCTGGAGTTTTCCGAAGCAGAAGTCGAACGTCACGAACTTCGGCGCCGGATTCCTTGCGAACGGCAAGCATTCCGGGAACATCCTCGAAATCACGATGGAATGGCTCGAGAAGCTCTTCCCCGGTGCAAAGATCAACCATACCGTCGGCGGGCTCGTCCCCGTCTCTAGTACGCTTAAAGATTACACGCTCGACCGTTTCGCCCTCGTGGGCGATGCCGCCCACCACACCAACCCGCTCACGGGTGGTGGTATCGCTGCCGCGATGAGGGCTGGCCGGTTCTGCGCCGAATACACCGATCAAGGTCTCAAAGCGGGCGACCTTTCGAAGGAGTTCCTCAAGCAGTACGAACAGCGCTGCTACAGCTACTTCGGCAAGATGCACGACTTCGAATACAAGTTCCGCCGGTTCTTGCTCGCCATCAACCGCGAAGACCAAATCGGGCTCTACAAGGTATTGCAGGGGTTCGCCCTGAGCGGATACAAGAAGAGCGCCTTCTTAAAGACGCCCATTCAAACGACAAAGTATCTGTACAAGTTCTGGAAATTCAAGTAGGGGCAGTACCACACCTAACAAGGCCCATAACCACAGGAGTTCTCCATGAAAAAAGCGTACGGCTTTACACTTGTGGAAATAATGGTCGTCATCGTTATCTTGGGCGTCCTTGCCGCCGTTGCCGTTCCGAAATTATTCGGCATGGTCGCCAAGGCCAAGGTAGCAGAAATTCAAGCCGCGGCAGGAACATACATCCACGCGCAAGACGCTTACCTTCTCGCTCATAACGCCATTGGAAACTGGAAAGATGTCGGCTATGCTCCGCCGTCATCCAATGTTTTTGAATATAGCGGTTGTGTTCAAGAGAAGGTCCCTCCCCAAGAAGGGAAAACCCTCATCGGCCTAATCGCCTCCAACAACATCAAGCTCAACGATTGTGAAATCAATGGCTCGTGGACCGTGGCCATGACCCCTCAGGGTGAGCACCACCTAAGCTACGAGCAAATCGCATCGCCCGCCAAATGCGCATCGCTAACGCCCAACTGGAAAGGCGGAACGCTGGCAAGCAGGAATTGCCCGGCTACAGAAAGCACAACTCCGTCGGATCCGGAACCCGCACCAGCAGAGCAACCCTAACGAACGGAAACAAGGCAAGCGAATTAATCGCTACTCTTCCTGCTTTACGTAATACATCCAGCCCGTGTCTGCACCGCGGACGGGGAACAGGCTCACCGCACCCGCTTCGTTCACGACAACGGCGACGCCAGCCATGTAGTTGATCCATTTCCCGCTATCGTAGAACTTAAGGTCAATCTGCCTGTTCGTCGCATAGACGGTAAGCGGTTCAAGCAAGACATCGTGGCTGACCAAGATGCTGACGCGCTTCCATTTGCCCATGTTCGCAAGGACAACCTCGTTTATGAAGCGGTGGCCTCTTTCGAACATGTCGTAGAGGTAGTCATTGATAACGCCCGCCACATACTTGTTCGAAATATCGACGCCGTACGCCCACTGGGAAAGGTTCTTCCACGAGCCACCGCGATTGCGCAGCAGGGAATCAAGTGCATCCGTCGAGACCTTGACGAAATACCCGCCATTGATGGCATCCCACGTCACCGTTTCGGCGGTCTCTCCACGGCCGATGGCGATGTTGTTGCAAGTTTCGCGGGTACGGATAAAATCGGTCGAGGCATAGTAGAAACTTTCTTCGCTCACCATGTCGGCACCGAGCTTCTGCGCCATCTGCACGCCGTTTTCGGTCAGCTGGGATTCCTGGCCTTCGCTCTTGCCGCGTTCCGAATGGCGGAGCACGAACACGACCTTACTCGTCGCCGGGAGCGCCTCGTAGATATCGGCCACATAATAGAATCCATCCGAATCCGGCTGGACTGCAAGGGACGGGTCAATGGAGTAAATCAACTCTGCCGGATCTGCAGGAGGAACGTAAGTGGACTCGCTTGATTCAACCGTCGCCGAAGACGTAACCGCCTCGCTGGAAGTCACGGTCGCATCGCTAGAAGTAGCCTCCGTTGCACTGGAGGTAACCGAAGCACTCGATGCCGGCGGAGCCACCGTTGCGCTAGAAGCCGGAATTTCTTCTTCAGCCGGAGTGAGGGTGGACGAATCGCCACTGCAACCCGTCACAAAAACTGTAAAAGCAAAAGCCCCGGTGAAAAGGCAAAATTTCTTGGATAACAAGCGGGCTATATGCATAAAAGCTCCTCGATTGTGAATACTATCATAATTTAACATTTTCTTTTGCCACACCCCGTAAAAAATTCTAAACTTGAAACGTATAAAAATTCAAACCTTAAACGCAGGTGTATTTCATGGCAAAAACAACCAAGAAAGCAGAAGAAGTCGAAGTGCTCGGCACCGATGCGGAATCTTTCCGCAAGGCGTTCACCGACCACATCCACCACACGCTCGCCCGTAACAAGATGACCGTGACCGACCACGAGAAGTTCCTCGCCGTCGCTTACGCCGTCCGCGACCGCCTCGTCGACCGCTGGATCAAGACCCAGAACACCTATTACGACAAAGACGTCAAGCGCGTTTACTACCTGTCCCTCGAATTCCTCATCGGCCGTACGCTCGGCAACTCCGTGCTGAACCTCGACGTCGAAAGCGCCGTTACCGAAGCGCTCGATGAAATCGGCATGACG